>Ga0209048_10000021_pt1 | contig 134703 bp, 90 predicted proteins | sample FrelakmetCRP12CR_FD_187146 | JGI IMG/M metagenome (GOLD analysis project Ga0209048, IMG submission 187146) | Freshwater lake sediment microbial communities from the University of Notre Dame, USA, for methane emissions studies - CRP12 CR (SPAdes)... | ecosystem: Environmental > Aquatic >...
TAAGAAATTGCTTGGGCGCGCCCGCCGCGGGAGCGCCGTGGTCCGTGCCGCCTGGGTCCCGTACGTGTTCATGCGGCGATTATTACCTCGCGGATGGGCCTGGCAAGCTAAGAATCCAGCATTTTTCAGCCCGGAATATGCACCGGATCGCATCGCCAGCGTGTTTTTGCACTGCAAGGATAGATCCCGCCGCGACGTTCCACGGGGTTTAGTCGTAAACGGGGGCGGGATTGGGGCAATGGTGGGAATTCATCTCGACCTCTTGGAGTGTCGGGATCCGGGAAGACCTGTTCGTCCGCGGCGGCGGGGGAATCGGGCGTTTCCGCCGGCCCGCAGACCGCGGCGGGCAGGTCGTCGTAGCACGGCTCATAGACCGTGCCGCCGGCCGGCGGTCCGCGCGCCGGCGGTTCTTCCCACAGGTTCAGGTGTCGCAAAATTGCGTTTATGTCAACCGGGGCTATGATCACCGCGATTTTTGCCATTTCCCGGCCGCACTGCGGACAGCGTAGCGGGTCAACTTCTGCTACTCTGCGAAGTCAGCGGAGGCTGCCTTCGCTACGAAGCACGAGCCACACGCGCTTGATCAATTCCCGCCACGTCTCGGAGGCCACGGGACGCAGCTCGAGCGCCGTGGTTAATCCTAATCAGGTTATTATTTAACAATGCCAAGTCCCATACATTCGGGGCAAGTAATTTTACAGACTTTAGGCATAACCCCTGTTCCAGAACAGAATTGACATGGGACCATTTCACGATGAGTTGTAGAAGAATGATAACCACTACCATAATATGAACCATAAGAAGATTGAGAAGTAGTTATAAGTTTCCCTTCTTTATCACCCCTGCCTGCACAAGAAATACAGATTGCATTTTTTTTGAAATCAACTACGCCTGTACCGTAGCATTTTCTACAGCGACTATATGGTTGCGGAATTGATTTAAGTATGCGCCCACCGATGCAAAACATACATGTTGAATTAGTAACCTGTTCTTGCATTCCTAAGCCATCGCATATATTGCATAATGTTCTTGTTGTTACTGTTCTTATTGAAGAACTAGAAGAACGTGTGCTTGTGCTTCCATGGACGCTTACCGGTGCTGCTTCGTTATGGTCGCTTGTTATTATTCCACGTCCACTACAAGCGGAACAAATCGGCATAGCTTTTAATCTAACTGTTTGAGTACCTTTGCAGATAGGGCAAACTACAGAAACATCAGCAATTTCTTTTGGTTGGTTGCCTGCCGCCGCATTAGCTTGATTACCCGCTATTACTTTAACTGAGTTGACCGTTGTTATATTTGTTTTATTGCCAGCTATGTTAATTGGTTGAATACCGGACATATCTCTTGCTTTTAAAACTTCGTTTTCTTTTTCAACCTTGCTTATTTTATCTTTATAAAAATCTAAGTCCTTTTTTATCCGGTAATTTTCATCCCTTAAGTTTTGGAGTTCGTGAAGTTCCCTTGAATAATCTTGACCGCATGAACATAAACAGCATACCGCCGCAATTAAGAATGCGTTTTTCATAGATAAACCCCTTGATGCCAACCTTGATATTTTACCCCCATTTTTCAACCCCAAATAAATGTAAACCTTGGCGGCAGGCAATGTCAAGCGGTATTCAGCAAATAAGAATTCGCTTTGGCGCGCCCGCCGGGGTGCCGTGCATATTCTTGGTAATAATTATTACCTGGCGGATGGGCCTGTCAAGACAAAAATCCAGCTTTTCTTAGCCCTCAATGCGCGCCGGCGTGTTTTTGCAAAACGCCGAGCGTCAAGGCTTGGAAAAAGTCCGGCGGAGCCGTAGAATGCCCCGCATGAGGAAATGGATCGGGCTGCTGCTGGCGCTGGCCATTCTGTTCCGGGTGGGGTTGTTCGTTTTCGCCCTGGTGCGGGTGCCGCTGTCGTCGGACGAGGCGTGGCCGGCGCTGATGGCGCTGCACATCCTCAAGGGCGAGATCCCGGTGGTGTACTGGGGCCAGTCCTACATGGGCACGCAGGAGTCCTTCTTCGACGCGGCCCTGATCGGCCTGTTCGGCCCCACCACGGGTATCGTCCGGCTGTACCCGCTGCTGATGTCCCTCCTGTTCCTCCTGTTCAGCTACCAGTTGGCCGCGCGCATCCACCGGCCGTCCGCCGGGTTGATCGTGCTCGTGCTGCTGGCCGTGCCGGTGCCGTACCTGAGCCTCTGCAGCGTGCTGATCCCGCCGGACAACTACCTCGCCTGCGCCACGCTGGGGAGCTGGTCGCTGGTGCTGCTGCACGACCTGGTCTTCCGGCCGGACGCGCTACACCGCACGCGCCGTTTCATCTTCCTCGGTTTCCTGCTGGGGTTCGCCTTCTGGCTGCACATCCTGGTCGCCGGCTACATCGGCGTCGCCCTGCTGCTGGTCTTCCTGCGCGACAAGTTGTGCTTCCTGCGCCGCGAGTGCTGGGCCGGCGCCCTGGCCTTCGTTGTCGGCGCGCTGCCGCTGCTGGTGTACAACATGATCCACCATGGCGCGACCTTCCGGGACGTGGGCCAAACCACTTCCTGGCAGCATTCCTGGGAACTGCTGCGCGCCGCCTTCGAGGGCACGCTGCACTTCCTGGTCGGCGCGAAGGTCATGCTGTATGGCGACAGCGCGCATTTCGTCAGCCTGCCCCTGCTGCTGGCCGGCGCCGTGGGGCTGATCTGGCTGGCCGCCATCCTCTGGGCGCTGCTCAGCCGGCTGCCGATGTTCCTGCGGCTGCTGCGGCTGTCGCTGCAGAACGCCAACGGCGTCGTGCTCCTCGCCGCGGCCGCCGGCGCGGCGCTCTTTCTTTTCTGCCGCAGTTCGCGCTCGGGCTGGAAGGACGTGCGTTACCTCCTGCCGATCATGTCCGCCCTGCCGGTCCTGCTGGCCATCGGCCTGGACCAGATCCGGGCCCGCTCGCGGATCGCGTTCGGCGTGCTGCTGGGCGTGCTGCTGGCGGGCCAGGTGTGGGGCAATGTTGTACTGGTCCGCGCCTGGCGGGACCCGCGGATCGTCGGCGTGGACCTCGAACTGCCCGACAGCCGCCCGCTGCACCGCTTTCTCGCCGCGCAGGGCATCACCCGCGTCTACGCCCACTACTGGATCGCCTACCGCTGCACCTACGAAGCCCGCGAGCGCATCATCTTTGGCGAGCCCTATAACGAGCGCTTCCCGCGGCGCGCCAACGACGTGAAGTTCAAGCCGGAACTCGATGCCGCCACCAACGTCGCCTACGTCGCCCACCCCACCCTGCGCTTCTTCAACGGCGATTTCGACGAATTGTTGAAAAACATCGGCGCCCGCTTCGAAAAAGAGGCCGTCGGCGATTTCGTCGTTTATCACCGTTTTGTGCCGCCGTGCGGACCCGGCCCGCTGCGCGAATTGCCGCGCAACGGCTGGCAGGCCGCCGCCAGCCACCATCCGCAGGACGCGGCGCGCGCGCTGGATGGCCGGCCGGACACGCTGTGGGAAAGCGGCGCGCCGCAGCAGTCAAACATGACCTTCACCGTGGACCTCGGCGCCACGCAAACCTTTTGCCAGATGCGAATTGCGCTCGGCAGCAATGTCACCGACGCGCCCGCCGGGTTCCGCGTCGAGGTCTCCGGCGACGGCGCGGCGTGGAGCACCGTGCAGGACTCCAGCGCGCAGGGGGCACTGCTGTTCTGGGAAAACGGCCAGCCGCGCTTCAATGTCTATGGCGACCACTTCACCGTCACCTTCGCGCTCGTGCAGGCGCGCTTTGTGCGCCTCACGCTGACCGAGCACAATCCGCGTAACTGGTGGAGCATCGCCGAGCTGCGGCTCTTCGCGCCCGCCGCGGCCGCCGGATCGTCCTGATAGGAATCTTATGTAAGAATTTTAACTACGAAACACGCCAAATACGCGAAAAAAAAGCGATCAATCAGACGAGAAGAGGATATGGTTCATCAACATTCACCACACAAGAGAAAGATGATTTGAACATAAGAATCCTGCTATCCCATTGTTTTATAGTGAGTTCCTTTAGCCCGTGTTTCGTAGTTTAATTCCGATGAGACGTTATTCCAAATCGGCTGCGTTCAAGACGCCCGCCTTGTTGCTCGGCGTTCTGCTGGCCGCGGCGGCGCCGGCCGACCTGGTCCGCCTGAAAAACGGCAACACCCTGGAGGGCGTGGTCAAGTCCGAGAGCGACACGGAGGTGGTGCTGGAAGTCGGCTTTGGCACCATGACGCTGCCGAAGGCCAGCGTGGCCGCCATCGAGCGCGCCACGGCGCCAGCAGCGCAAGCCTTGCAGAAGACCTGGCAGCAAAAAAACATTCTGCACGAGCGTTACACGCCCGCGGGCTGGGCCGACATGCAGCAGGAACTGCTGACCCTGCAGGGCCGGCATGGCGCGGCCCTGCAAGCGTATCGCCGGCTGACGGACCTGCAGCAAAAAATCAAGCGGGCGGAGCAGGAACTGCGGCAGGCGGAGGATCAGGAAATCGCGCTCAACAAGCAGTTGAGCCGCTCGCCGGGCACGAACCGCGGCGCGGTCAAAACCTACAACGACAGCGTGGCCAAGTTGCACGGTCTGCACGCCAACGTTCTGGAACTCTATAATAACACGGAAAAACAACTGACCGACCTGGATCAGTGCCGGCGCGACCTCGCGTCGTATACCGCCGCGGTGATGGCGTTCGCGGAGCGCTTCAAGGGACGGAAACAGCAGGCCGCCGGCGCTGAAGATCCCCAGGCCGTGGCGGCCTTCCTGGCCGCGGTGGAAGCCCAGCTCGGCGCCTATCTGGCCGAAATCAAGCAAGTCCGCCTGCCGTTCCAGCGCGACAAAAACCGGGTCGAGGTCACGGCCAAGCTGAACGGCGCCGTCGAGGGCCGGTTGGTGGTGGATACCGGCGCCAGCGCCCTGTGTATTTCGGAGGCCCTGGCGCAGAAACTGCACCTGGCGCGCAACACCGCGGAAGTGCAAACGACCCTGGCCGACGGGTCCACGCGCAAGGCCCGCGCCGTCCTGCTGGATTCCGTGGAAATCGAAGGCGTGCGCGTGGACCACGTCGTCACGCTGATCATGCCCCAGAGCCCGGCGCCGGGCGTGGACGGCCTGCTGGGCATGAGCTTCTTGATGGAATGTAACATCCGGATGGATCCCGCCTCCGGCGGGCTGAGCCTGCAGCGGTTTGCACCGCCGTAAGCCCGCGGTCTCAATACTCCAACTGTGACGCATCCGTGAGCCGCCGGCGGAAAATCCAGTAGCTCCACGCCTGATAGGCCAGCACCAGCGGCAACAGCGTCAGCGTGATGACGCTCATGACCTTGAGCGTGTAGGGCGAAGAACTGGCGTTGTGGATGGTCAGGTTCCACCGCGGATCCAGCGAGGACGGCATCACGTTGGGATACAGCGCGCGGAACATCGCCGCCGTCAGCAAGCCGATCGTCAGGGTCGTCAGCGCGAACGCGACACCGGGCCGCGCCCGGGCCAGCGCCCCGGACGCCACCAGCGCCGCCGCCGCCGCGCCGGCCAGCACCCAGCCGGCGGCGCCGGTTTTCAACAGGTTGGTTTCGCCGTAGGCGAGCGCCAGCAAGGCGACGGCGGCCAACACGGCGGGCAGCCAGACGCCGCGCGCGCAGGCGGCGGCGCGCTGCCGCAGGCCTCCGTCGGTGCGCAGCGCGAGAAACAGCGCGCCGTGCAACAGGAACAGCAGCACAAAGGTCACGCCCATGAGCAGCGCACAGGGATTGAGCAGGTTCCAGAAGCCGCCGACGTAGTTCATCTGCGCGTCAATCGGCACGCCGCGCAGCAGGTTGCCGACGGCCACACCGAACAGCAGCGCAGGGAGCAGGCTGCCCAGTCCAATCAATCCGTCCCACGTGGCGCGCCAGGCGGGTGACTCCAGCTTGCTGCGGAACTCGATGCCGACGGCGCGCAGGATCATGCCGAGCAGGATCAGCAGCAGCGGCAGATAGAAGCCGCTGAAGAACGTGGCATACCAGTTCGGGAAGGCGGCAAACATCGCGCCGCCGGCGGTGATCAGCCACACCTCGTTGCCGTCCCAGAAGGGACCGATGGCGTTGATGATCGTACGGCGCTCGCGGTCATCGCGGCCCAGGAACGGCAGCAGCATGCCGACACCGAAGTCGAAGCCCTCCAGCACAAAGAAGCCGGTGAACAGGACCGCGATCAGCACGAACCACAGGGTGTTCAAGTCCATGAGCATATCTTTTTCTTATTCCACTTTAACATCCAGCGCGTACTCAATAATTTTGGAAGCCAAAAATCCGAATATCGAATTTCGAATTTCGAAATAAATTCTAAATTCAAATAACTCAAATGATGAAAACAATGGCCGCTCGCCCCGCTTTATTTTTTGAATTGTGCGTTTTGGTTATTCGATATTGTTTCGGATTTCGACACTCGAATTTCGGATTTGCTCCTCAGCCGGTCCGCGCACGACGAAGGTGCGCAGCAGGACCACCGCCACCACCAGTAACACGCCGTAGACCAGGGTATACACCAGCAACGAGGCCAGCACCGTGCCGGGCGGAGTGATACGCGAAGCGCCGTCCGCGGTCTTCATCAAACCGTACACCACCCAGGGCTGGCGGCCGACCTCGGTCACCATCCAGCCGGTGCTGTTGGCCACGATGGGCAGCGCCAGCGCCGCCGTGAACACGCGCCATAGCCACGTCGGGGACGCGGGCTGTCGCCCGCCGCGGCCGGCCCAGAGGGCGATCAGCGCCAGCAGGATCATCAGCCCACCCATCCCAACCATCAGGCGGAACGACCAGAAAGTGAGCCGGACCGGCGGCGCGTAATCGCCCGGCCCGTAGCGTTCCACGCTGTCCGCCTGCAGTTCCCGGATGCCCGGCACCGCGCCGCGCGGCCGGTTGTAGGCCAGCAGGCTCAGCGCGCACGGCACGCGCAGCGTCCAGGTGTTGGTCTGGCCTTGCTCGTCGATGCCGGCGGCCAGCGAGAGCCCCGCCGGATCCTCCGTCCGCCACAGCGCCTCGATGGCGGCGAGCTTCGTCGGCTGGGCGCGGGCCAGCCACTGGCCCTGGGCGTGGCCCAGCGCCGCCACGCCGAGGCTGCCGGCCAACGCGCCCGCCGCCGCGAGCCGGAACGAGCGCCGGAACAGCTCCCGGTGCTCCGGCCGGCCGCGCCAGAGCTGCCACGCACTCAGGCTCAGCACGAAAAAGCTGCCCGTGGCCACGCTGGCGAAGGTCACATGCCCGAACTGGAGCGGCAGATGCGGATTCAGCACCAGCGCCAGGATGCTGTCCAGTTCCGCCCGGCCGTTGCGCAGCACGTAGCCCACGGGGTGCTGCATCCACGCATTCGCGGCGATGATCCAAAAGGCCGACAGGTTCGAGCCCAGCACCACCAGCCACAGCACCGCCGCGTGCGCCCGTCGCGAGAGCCGCTCCCAGCCGAAGATCCAGATGCCCAGAAACGTGGATTCGAGGAAAAAGGCCGCCAACGCCTCCACCGCCAGCGGGGCGCCAAACACGTCGCCGACAAACCGCGCATAGGCCGGCCAGTTCATGCCGAACTGGAACTCCAGCACGATGCCCGTCGCCACGCCCATGGCGAAGGTGATCAGGAACAGCCGGCCCCAAAACCGCGTCATCCGCTTGTACAGTTCGTCGCCGGTGCGGACGTAGGCCGTCTCCATCAGCGCCAGCAGCAGCGCCAGGCCGATGCTCAGCGGCACGAACAGAAAGTGATAGAGCGTCGTGAAGGCAAACTGCAAGCGGGCAAGCAACAAGGTGTTCATGGTTCTATTTCCAGCCCGGACTATAGCTGTGACCCGGCAAAAAACAAACTCCCGTGAACAAATGTTCAGAGATCGTGGGCCTGGTCCCGGATGTAACGGGTTTCGTCGCGGCGCGGATCGGCCTCGATCTGGCGGGCGATGTTGGCCAGCACGCCCACCATGGCGTAGGTGACGAGCAGGCTGGAACCGCCGAAGCTGATGAAGGGCAACGCCAGACCCTTGGTCGGAAGACAGCCGGTCACCACGCCGATGTTGATCGCCGCCTGCACCGTGATCATCAGGGTGATGCCAAAAGCCAGCAACCGGCCAAACTGGTCGGGCGCCCGGAAGGCGATGCGCATGCCGCACACGCACAGGCCGAAGAACAGCAGGATGACGCCCAGGGCCGCGGGCAAACCGAGTTCCTCGCCCACGATCGCGAAAATGAAGTCCGTGTGGGCTTCCGGGAGATAAAATTGCTTCTGCAGGCTCTGGCCGAAGCCGACGCCGTAGGCGCCGCCCATGACAAACGCGTGGAGCGATTGCAGCAATTGGAAGGCGTAATCCTGCGCGTGTTTTTCCGGGTTGATGAACGCCAGGAAGCGATTCATCCGGTTCTCGTTATGCGCGATGGCGAGGACGATGAACACGAAGCCCGTCACGGACGCAATCGCGAGATGACCGAACCGCGCGCCGCCGAGATACATCATCGCCAGCCCAACCAGGCCGATCAGCATCGTTGTGCCAAAGTCGGGTTCCAGGAAAATCAGCCCCAGCACCAGCCCGAGCCCGGCCAGCGGAAAGATCAGGCCGAGTCGGACATCCTCCGCCTGGCGCCGGACCCGCGTCATCCACCATGCCAGCCAGCAGATGATGCCGAACTTGGCCAGCTCCGACGGCTGGAAATTCAGCGGCCCGAGATGGAGCCAGCGGTGACTGCCCTTGGTCAGCCCCCGGCCCACGTGCGGCAGCCACACGGCCAGCAGCAACCCCACGCACACCAGCATCAACGGAATGGCCAGCGGCCGCCAGACGTGATAATTCACCCGGCAGACGAGGCCGCCGAGGAGCAGCGCGGACAGCAGCCAGACCGCCTGGCGTTTGAGGAAAAAAGCCGCATCGTTATGCAACAGTTCACCCTGCACGGCGCTGGTGCTGGCCAGCATGACAATGCCCAGCACGGAGAGGAGCAGCACCATGCCGCCCAATATCGAAGTTGTCTTCCACATGACGCCCACCGGCTCCTTCGCCCCATCCCGGGCCGGCGCGTCGCCCAGCCCGCCCAACCAAGAATGGTGAAAGCCCAACCGCCCGGCCGCAAAGGAAAACGCGGCGACGGATGCTGCCCCGCCGCCGCGTTACCTATCGTCGCCTTTGACTTACATGCCGCCGGCGGGGATTTTCAGCTTGCGGCCGGCCTGGACCGTCGCCGGATCCGTGATGTCGTTGGCCTTGAGAATGTCCTCCTTCTTGACGAGGAACATCTTGGCGACATCATCCAAGGTCTGCCCGTCCTGTACGGTATAGTCAATGGCCACGGACGGCACCGCGGGCGCCGCCGGAGCCGGCATGGCCGGCGCCGGTTCGTTCGTCGCCGAAGCGGTCGGAGCCGCGGGGGCCGCGCCTTCCGCCTTGCCCGGAATCACCAGCTTCTGGCCCGCGCGAATCCGGTCGCCGCTGAGTTGGTTGGCGGCGCGGAGGGCGCTGATCTTGACGCCCTGGCGTTTGGCAATCCGTTCGAGGCTGTCACCGCTCTGAACCACGTAGACCGAGCCGCCGGCCGGGGCCACCGCAGGCTTGGCGGCAGACTTTTTCGCCGGAGCTTTATGCGCCACGCGCGCCTTGCCGGCGGCGCCTTCCTTGGCATAGGGCGGCAGCACCAGTTTCTTGTTGACGCGCAGCATGTTGGCGTTCTTGATGCCGTTCAACTCCATCAGTTCGCGGGAGGATACGCCGAAGCGCCGGGCAATGCGGTCGAGCGAATCGCCGGGTTGCACCACATAGGTCTTGGCTTCGAGCGGCTCCTTCATGGTCGGCGCCGGTTCGATCGGCACGGGCGGCGTGATGACCGGCTTGACGGCCAGGGGTGCGGGCTCGGTCGTCGGCGGCAGAACGGGCGCCGGCGGCGCCTCCACCTTCTGGGGCTTCGTGGTTCCGCAGCCGCTGGACAACAGCACTCCGCCGATGATCGCCGCATGCACGCCCAGCACCACCGCGCCAATTAACGCCGCGATTTTCCATTGCACATTCTTCGCCTTGTTCGCTTGCATAACCGCACTCCTCCGTTTAGGTTCGTTTGCCTTGTTGTTCAATCTCCGCCTTCCGGGCCGCGACCAGTTCCGCAAACCGGTCGCCGCGTTCCTCAAAATTCCTGAACTGATCGAAGCTGGCGCAGCCGGGCGCCAGCAACACAGCGTCACCCGGGCGCGCCGCGCGCCCGGCCTGCTCCACCGCCGCCGCCAACGTGCCGCACACAGCACAGGGCACAACTTCCGCCCAAGCCGTTGCCATGGCCCTGGCTGCCTTGCCGATAAGATAAACCCCGGCCACCTTTTCGGCCAGCACTTCTTTTACCCCGCTGAAATCATTTTCCTTGACAAGACCGCCAGCGATCAGCCGCACCGGCCCGGCCACCATGCGCAGCGCCGCGCCCAGGGCCGCCAGGTTGGTGGCCTTGGAGTCGTCCACGTAACGCACGCCGCCGAGTTCCGCGACCGTCTGCAGGCGGTGCGGCAGCGGCACAAACTGCCGCGCCGCACGCTCGGCGCATGCCGGCGCGAAACCGGCCCCGAACACGGCGGCCACCACCGCCGCCCCGGCCACGCCGAGCACCTCGTTGGCGAACCGGGTGCCTCGCAGATCGGCCAGCACACGGCGGCCCTGCCACACGCGCCCCTCCTGGTAGCGAAAGTCGGCCTGCGCCGTCGTGCCGAACGTCTGCCAGCGGCCCCGGCCGCCAGCGAGGGCCTGCATCTGCTCCCGCAGCGCCTCGGGTACCAGGCACAGGTCATGAGCCGCCGCGTTGACAAAGAGCCGCGCCTTGAGCGCCGCATACGTCGCCAGATCGCCGTGCCGGTCGAGGTGGTTCGGGTGGATGTTCAGCAACAGGCCGATGTCCGACCGGAAGGCCCGGCAGGTTTCGAGCTGGAAGGTGCTGACCTCCAGCACCAGCCAGTCCAGGTCCGGCTGTGCGGCCATCACGCGCGCGGCGGGCGGCCCGTAGTTGCCTGCCGGCGCCGCGTGGCAGCCGCCCTGCTGCAGCGCCTCGGCCAGCCACTTGACCACCGTGCTCTTGCCGTTGGAGCCGGTTACGGCGATGGTTCGTCCCCGATGCCGGCTCCAGCCAAGCTCCAACTCGGACAGCAGCGGCACGCCGCGCCGGCGCAGTTCCACCAGCCAGGGCGAATCCCACGCCAGGCTGGGGCTGACAATCGCGACCTCGGCGGCGCCGGCGGGAACGTCGCGGACGCCAAGCAGGACGCGGACGCCCGCCGCCGCCAGCGTTGCCGCGCGCGCGCGCAGCTCCGGCGTGTCGCCGCTGTCGAGCGCGGTGACCGCCGCGCCCTCGGCCCGCAGCAGGCGCGCGGCGGCCTCGCCGCTGGCGCCCAACCCGCAGACCAACGCTTGCTGCCAGGTATCCATCTTTCAGCGCTCAAGGGCGGCGGCGGCCGGCCCGGCCAGCAGGGCTGGCCCGCAGAACGCCGCCGACCACCTCACCGGATCTTCAACATCGCCACGCCGATCAGCGCGCACAGGATGGAAAGGATCCAGAAGCGAACGGTGATTTTGGTCTCCATCTTCCGCTCCATCCGGCCTTCGCGCTGCGCCAGCAGTTTTTCCTCCCATTGGAAATGGTGGTGGATGGGCGAGCACAGAAAAACGCGCCGTCCGGTGAGCTGGAAGCTGACCACCTGGAGCACCACACTCAGCGCCTCCAGCACGAACACGCCGCCGACGATGATCAGCGCCAGCTCCTGCTTGATGAGCACGGCGACCATGCCGATGGCGCCGCCGAGCGCCAGGCTGCCCGTGTCGCCCATGAATACTTGCGCCGGATGGCAGTTATACCAGAGAAAGCCCAGCCCCGCGCCGAACAGGCAGCCGCAGAACACCGCCAGTTCGCCGACGCCGGGCAGGTACGGCACCTGGAGGTAATGCGCAAATTTAACATTGCCCGCGACGTAGGCCATCGCGAGGTAAGCCACGGCCACGGAATTGCTGCAGCCGATCGCCAGGCCGTCGAGTCCATCGGTCAGGTTCACTGCGTTGGTGCTGCCCACCACCACCAGCAGGACGAACAGCAGCGTGCAGGCGAGGCCCATGTCGCGGATGACCGGCTCCTTGAGAAACGGCACGAACAGTTGCCGGACCAGTTCGCGCGTCTCCGGCCAGGCCAGCAGGATGCCCAGCGCCACGGCCACCCACGCCGCCTGCCACAGCAGTTTGTAACGCGCCAACAGCCCGCGGGGATCCTTCTTGGCGACCTTGAGGTAATCGTCCCAAAAGCCGAGCGCGCCCATGTACACCATCGTCCCCAGCGTCAGCAGCACATACCCGTTGGTCGGCACGGCCCACAGCAGCGCGGCCACGGCCGTGGCCAAGACAATCAGCAGGCCGCCCATGGTCGGCGTGCCTTTCTTGGAATGAAAAAAATCGGCGATGCCCGGCACGTGCTCCTGCCGGCTCTGCTCGCCGAAATTCATCCGCCGCAGCAGGCGGATGACCAGCGGCCCCAGCAGCAGCACAATCAGAAACGCCGTGGCGGCGCCGCCGAAGGTCCGCACGGTGAGGTAGCGGAAAATGCGCAGCGGCGAAAAAACATCCGTCAGCAAATGCAGGTAATACAACATGCCTCCCCTTTACGCCGAATCGGCCTCCGCCGTCAAATGCTCAATCACCCGCTCCAGTTGTTCGCCGCGCGACGCCTTGACCAGCACGGCGTCGCCCGGCTGGAGGCAGCGCCGCAGTTCCGCCGCCGCCGCCGGGCAATCCGGGCAGGTCACCACCTGGTCCGGCGCGCAGCCGCCGGCGGCGGCGCCGGCCGCGATCAGCGCGCCCAGTTCGCCGACCGCAAGCAGCCCGGCCCACGCGCCGCGCGCGATGTCGGCGCCCAGGGCCAGATGCTCGGCCCGCGTCGCGGCGCCCAGTTCGAGCATGCCGCCGAGCACCAGCCATTTCCGGCCGCGGGCCGGCGTCTGCGCAAATGCCGCGAGGGCGGCGCGCATGCTCAGCGGGCCGGCGTTGTAGGCATCGTTGATGAATTCCACGCCGCCCAGCCGGCGCTGTTCCCAGCGCATCGGCAACGGCGTGTAGCGTCGCAGCGTCCGCCGGATGGCGTCCCAGTCCGCGCCGCCGTCGCGCGCGAGGGCGATCGCCGGCAGGGCGTTGCGGACGACGTGTTCGCCCGGCAGGGCGTTTTCAAGTTCCACCGTCGCGCCGCTCGCCCGTTCCGTGACGGTAAACGCGCACGGCCGGTCCGGCAGCGGCCGGCCCGTGTAGTCCGCGGCGGCGTGCAGCGCCACCGTCACCACGCGGCACTGCGCAGCAGTGCGCAACACCGTGAACCATTCGCTGTCGGCCGCCAGCACGGCCAGGCCGTCCGGCGGCAACGCCCGCAGCACCTCGGCCTTCTCCTCGGCAATGGCACCGACGGAAGGGAAAAACGCCAGGTGCACCGCGCCGACGTTCGTAACGATACCGACGTCCGGCCGGACCAGCGCGCAAAGCGGCGCCAGCTCGCCGGGATGGTTCATGCCGAGCTCGAACACGCCATAGGCGGCGTCCGGCTCCATGGCCAGCAGGCTCAGCGGCACGCCCAGGTCGTTGTTGAAGTTGCCGCGCGAGCGCGCCGTCAGCGCCAGCGTCGCCAGCAGGTCCGCGGTCAGTTCCTTGACGGTCGTTTTGCCGACGCTGCCGGTGACGGCGATGATGCGCGCGCGCAGGGTCCGCCGGTACCCGGCGGCCAGGGCCCGCAGGGCGCGCGCCGGATCGGCCACGACGAGCAGCGGGCGGTCGTCGGGCGGCGACGCGGCGAACGCCGCGTTCACCACGGCCCCGGCCGCGCCGCGCGCGAACGCGTCGCCGACAAACGCGTGGCCATCGGTCCGCGTTCCCCGCAGTGCGACAAACAGATCGCCGGCGCGCAGTTCGCGGGTGTTGATGGACACACCCGTCAGCGGCGCCGCCGGCGCGCGCGTCCACTCGCCGTCAGACCACGCGGCCAATTGTTCTGGAGCAAAGGTCGGCATGTCATCCGTCGCCAGTTGCGGGCGGATGTTAACGCAAAAGTGCGGCGGAATGCAAAGGCATAGCCGCTCCAGTCGCAGGGTCACTCGCGCCCCGCGGACAGCGTGACCACCCGGCCGCCGTCCGGTTGGGGTGCAGCCACCGTCGCCGGGCCGGCGACCACCGTCAGCTCCCGCAGGCCGTCGAGCCGCACCGTCACCGGCTGGGCCACGGCGGAGCGCAGCGTCACGGTGACCACATCAGGCTGCCAGGCCAATTCCCGGAGCTCGACCCGGCTGCGGCACAGGAGACCGTACACCCGTCCCGCCGGCCAGGCCTCGGGCAGGGCGGGCCATAACAACATCATCGTATTCATGAGGCGTCCGGTAGCCGAACTTGTTCGGATCTTTCTCCGCCGCCGCGTCGGCCCCTGGCGGAAACGGGCCCGCGTGGGCATAGGGTGGCGCCGTGAGCAGAATCACGCGGGCGCCGGCCGCCTACACCTTCAGGATCCCAACCATCATGGCCATTCTTGCCCGCATGCTTCACGCTCTTTTCATGGATTACTTGCCCAGGAAATGATCGTTGATGGCCTTGTCGAAATGCCGGACGGCCTCGTTCTCGTGGCCGTTGGCGACCTCGGTCAGGATGGCGCCGACGGGGCCGGCCAGCATCCAATGATGCGCCTCGGCGCGGTTGAGTTGCGCCCACTCGCCGGGGCCGCAGAGGGTCTCGTGCTTGACCGTCACGGTGCCGTTGGCGTGGCACGGCGGAATGACGATGTCCTTGCCGAGGTTCGGCGCGCCTTCGCCGACGACGTGCGAGAGCCCATGGCGGATCAGCCAGCCTTCGAGTTTGACGGGCCCCTGGCCGACACTGGTGTGCCAGTGTTCCGGCAGCATCTGGTTCGGCAACAGATAGAGGTCCATGACCATGTAATGATCATTCGTGTTGTTGGCGAACATCACCGCGGCGAGGCCGAGCTTGGCGAACTGGCCGGTGCCGTAGTCGGAGACCCACAGCTTCTCGCGGACCCCGGGATAAACCGGATAGCCGTGATACTGCATCAGGGAAATCACGGCGTCCTTGGCCTTCTCCGGCAGGAACTTCCCGCCCGCGTCGTAGAAGAAAGCGTTTTTAAATTTGACCGGCGGCTTCTCGCCGCCGCTGGCGAAGCCGGTTACGAGTCCAAGGGCGCAGAGGGCGAGGCCCAGTTGTTTGATGGTCTTCACGTCAACTCCTCTCGTTGCTTCCGCATGCGGCGGAGCATAGGGCGTCGCGGCGGTAGCGTCAAGCGGTCGGGGGATGAAGATTGCCTTTTGCCGGGAGTCCGGCACACTGTCCCGCATGCGCAACACATGGTGGCCAACAATCCTGCTGGGCGGGGCGTGCTGGTGTGCGGCGGGCGCGGCGGGCGCGGCGGAGACGAATGCGCCCGTCATCCAGCACCGGTTCCTCGCGGAAGACGAGTCGCGGGCACAACTGCTGTGCGTGGACCAGACCGCGCCCGCGCGGAACTGGACCATCAAATTTCCGGACCGCTACCGCGACGTCCAGTTGATCGGCAGGCACAAGATCCTGCTGAACACCGGCACCGGCTTCCGGGAGTATGATCTGAAGTCGCAGCAACTGATGCGCGAGGTCAAGCGCCCGGAGTGGGCGAGTATCACCACGGCGCGCCGGCTGCCCGATGGCCGTACGATCCTCGGCGGCAACCAGCAGGGGATCACGTTTTACGAGCTGGGCGCCGATGACAAGCCCCTGCGCACGGCGCACTTCCCCACGCTGGCTACGCTGCGCCTCGTGCGGCTCTCGCCGCGCGGCACGCTGTTGTTCGGCGCCAACGGCGATAAAGCCATCGAGGCCAGCCTGGACGGCCAGATTCTGCGCGCGGTCACGGTCGCGGACGCCAAGCACATCTATCAGGTGCTGGAGCAGCCGGACGGCCACTGGCTCGTGGCCACCGGTTACGGCGCAGCCCTCGTCGAGTTGGATCGTGACGGAAAAGTCCTGCGCAAGCTGGGCGGGGCACCCGGGCCGGCGGGTCTGTGGCTCAACTTCTTCTGCGGCTTTCAAGTGCTCAAGAATGGCCACATCGTGATCTGCAACTGGACGGGCCACGATGCGAACGACAGCATCAAGGCGCCGCAATTGCTGGAGTACGCCCCGGACGGCAGTCTCGTCTGGCAATGGCACGACGCCGAGCACGCCGGTTCGCTCCACGGCGTCATTGTGCTGGACGACCTTGACCCCGCCGTGCTGAACGACGACGTCACGTCGGTGCTGGGCTCCGTGAGATGATGATGGTAACGGGCTTGAGGGCCTCGCACTTGACCCAGAGCACCAGGTCGGTCCCCTCCAGCGTCGGCACATGGCCCATGCGGAAATCCTTTCCGCGCGAAAGCTCCCTGTCATCAAGCGTCAATTTCACGTCGGTCTGGCCCCAGTTTTTGATCACCAGAGCGGGGTTCAGCACAGGCGACTGTTCACGGCCCGCCAGTTTCAGCTCCACCTTGACGGGAGGCTGCGCCCCTGTGGCCGTCAGCACATACGCCCGCTGGTTCTTGTCATAGCCCTGGTCCTTAACTCCCTCACCCGCGACCACAAGATCGGCGGGCTGATTCCACGACCGCCCAAGCACCGCCAATGCCTGCGGCGGCTTGTCGGTCATGCCATAAAGATTGCTGCCGAACATCAGGTCGGGGCGATCCGACTTGTGCTTGCTGGGGAACAGGGTGCCCAGGCACGTGGAACTGGGCCGGTCGGGGACCGGCGTCACGCGGCCGTCGTTGGGCAACTGCGCCACCGGCCAGTGGTTCCAGCAGGGCATGGTGGAGTAACCGGTCAGTGCGCCGAAACTGAGCGGCTCCCATGTGGCGCCCGTTTCCCCAATCACGAAGTGCCGGTATTTCGACTTTAGGTTCAGCACCTGGATCGGCCCGGCCACCGCTTTCGCCGCGGGCAGCCGTTTTCCATAGGCCACCGCCCAGGAGTACGTGTTCATGTGCCCCTCCAGGTCCACGACAGTCAGGGCATCCTCTTCGACGTTTTCCTGGGGCTTGGTGCCCGGCTGGTTGAGCAGTTCGCTCTGCTGCCACTCCATGTCCGCCGCGAAAGGGCTGTGGATCTCCTGGTAGCGCACTGCGACCGCATCGGGATAGACATAGTAGTACTCATCGGTCCACTCGCCCCAACCGGTTTCCGGATCAACGTGATTCTGAGCGTACGTGATGTCCGGGCTGGCGGTGCGCCAGTGGACCACGACCCGCGCGTCGGTGTTTTCGATCACACGCACATGCGCATAGTGGCAGCGTTTGTCCGACATCTGTTCGCAACAGCCCAGCGCGTTCCAACTCTCCGGCCCTTGGTCGCCGACCCACTTGCCGTTGTCGGTGACCCAGGCCGGGCAGTAGCCTGTCCCGCGCCAGAAGACCATGCGCACGGGCGACAGGTCAAACCGGACCAGGATGTCAGGCATATCGCCTACGCGCCAGATTCGTTCCCACTCCTCGCAATACTTCAGTCGAGTGTAGTATGCCCCGAATCGTCCGGGACCGGGGGGGCCGGAGGGCATCTTGCGGTACGCGAGTGGTTGGGCCGCGGCGGGCTTGACGGCCGCGTACGCCTGCAGCACTTGTTCGGCCGACAGGGCACGGTCGTAAAGTTTCACCTCGTCGATGAGTCCGTCGAAGACCATCGGCGAAAGCAGCCCGCGGCTCGGCGCGCGCTCCGTCATGGCGGGCGACTGGCGACGATGGGACATGCCGATGAGCAGGTCCAGGTTGTCGGCCGGCTTGAGCAAGCCTGGTGCCGCTTGGCTGCCCGCAAGTTGTCCGTTGACAAACAGCGCAAAACCTTTCTGCGGATCGAAGGTCCCGGCCACGTGAGACCACTTCAAGAGCGGTACCGGATCTTTGCTCACGCAGCCCTGCCAGCGCCCGGCGACCGACCCGTGGAGGCCGATCCGCCCCAGGTGGTCGATCCCGAAGCGGTAGCCTGCTTGCTCCTCTTGGTCATGGTCGACAAGGCCTGTCCAGTTCCAGGAGTACTCTTGCGGAGCGATCCAGGCCTCGACCGTAAACGCCCCCGTCAACCGCGGCGACTCCGCGGCTTTTCGCACCACGCGCGAGGTGAAGCCATCGAACCGCAGACCGCTGCCCTGCACGCCGGGACCAAAGAACAGGAATCCGGACAACGTGTCTTTCTGGCCGCCGGCCGTGTCGGCCACCACGGTCCCCTGCCCCTCATCGAACCGCCACCACGCAACGGGATCATTTCCGGCAGCCATGGCCGATGTCGCCATGATAAAAAATGCCCACCCCCACCCGATGGTCTTTCGCCCCGTGTGCATCATTCTTCCCGCCTTTCCTTGGTCATTCATAAAGTCCGGTGAAGAGCCTGCCCCGCGCCGGTTTGTCGCCGCTTCCGGAGCGTGGCATAGAGTGATCCTTGCCTTTCCCTATCCGACGTCCAAGACGCGTCCGCCCCCTCAGGAGCTTGCCACCCCTTGAACCACAAACGGATGGGCGTGCCGCCCACGGCGTGCCTGACGACAATCACTTCATCCCCGGGGAAGGCCTTCTTAATGGTGGGCGTGAACGACTTGGTCTCGTCCAGGTAAACCATGTTCGACTGCCCGGAAAGGATAAAGAGCCGGACTTAATGTTTTGGTGTCGAAATGGATTTCATCTTCCAGCCTTTGACGACCTTCACCACGATGTCCCCGCCCTTGCTGAAAAGGCTGAGGCCGAGATTCTCCGGAGTATACTTGAGGGCGGCGACGGCGGCCTGCCGGTCGTTGGCAAACACTTCGACGAGGTTCTTGTCGATAAACACCCGCAGGGTGAGATCCTCGCCGGCCTTGAGTTCAAAAGGCGCAGCGACTTTCCCAACCACCAAGGTCTTGCTTTCGGCCATGACGGCAATCCGCAGGCCGTTGGCGCCGTCTTTGTCGCACAGGACATCCAGGCCGAACTCCTTTGCTTGGGGCGCTTTGACGGCCACTTCCAGTTCAAGCGCGTCACCGCTGATCTCTTTGAGCCTCTGTGACGTATCGCTCCTTACCGTGAGCCCTTTTTCCTGTTTCCTGTCGTAGCGCAACGCTTCGAGTTCCGGCAGGGGTCTGATTCTCAACACGCCGTCCGCGGGGAGTTCCAATTCGCGGGGCAGCGACTGGATTCCGCATGGGGCAATGGGCAAATTAAGCAGCCAGGCCCACATCACGCGGCGACCGTCTTTGGTCAGCACGGATTCCGGCGCAAAGTAATTGTTGCCGTTCCAGCTCATCATCGCATGGAAATCAGGAAGATACTTCTCATCTTTGAAGTCGCCCAGATAGTAGCGGCACCCCAGCCCGTGGCTGATGCAGAGCAGCATCCATTTTTTGCCGATCTTGAACATGTTGCCGCAGGAGATGTCTTCACCCTTGGGCATACCGATATTCGCCGGATAATCATCGCTCAGCAGCGGTCCCAGGAATTTCCAGTCTTTGAGGTCGGAAGACTTCATCAGGCTCGGGTTGCCTCCGCCGCTGGTCGCATAGTAGGTATCGCCGTTCAGCCAGCAATCCGGATCCCAATGATTCATCTCGGGCACCTGCCCGGAGGCATCCCTGGGCAGAATCGGAACAGGCTTGGTCCACTGCTCCAGCTTGTCATCCAGGGCGAACGCCAACTGGTTCCGGCCGGACCCCTGGCCGTGGTAGATGATGGCCGGCCGGCCCTCCTTGGTGATGAAGCCCGTGCCGCTGAACATGCCATGCCCGGTAGTCTTCGGAAAGAGCGTGGTCGGGTGCCACGTCCAGTGCACCAGGTCCTTGCTGGAAACATGCGCAAAGGCGCATCCGGCTTTGTGGTTATAGATGTAGTGCAGGTGATACCGGCCTTTCCAGTAGAAGGCGCAGTTCGGATCGCCGGGCATGGCGCCGCCGGGGCCGGGATGGAGCAGATGGTAGGTCAGCCAGTCCGCCGGCGGATCGGCCGGCATGGCCGGCGTTTCAAACTCAACCGGTGCGGCTTCAGCCGTCTTCTGCGCGGCAGCGATCAGTACGGATGCGCCGGTTTCGAGCACCAGCCGGCCGCCATCGATCTTTGCGCCGCCATCCAGGTTGTTGAATGGAAAGCGCCCCATCCGATCGGTCTCCTGGCCCTTCTCGAAAGTCCACCAGGCATACGGCTTGATCGCCGAGGGCTGATTTGGCTGCAGCTTTTTGATCTCGTCGACGGTGAGCGCGCGGTCGAAGATGCGCGCGTCTTCGATGGATCCCTGAAGGTTCTGGCCGCTGTCGGTCCCTTGATGCCGCAGACCGAAAACCGCCATGTTGTCCTTCGCGCTCAGCAGGTCAATGTTGTCGGCTTCGTAGGACGCGTAGGGCTCGCCATTGCGAAAGAGGGTTATCTGCTTGCCCTGGAAGACAATCGCCATCTGGATCAGCGTCTTGTCGTCGGCTTTCTCCACGGCATTGGCCTGCTGGTCGCCCTGGGTGCGCTTGAACGTATCACTGCCGGCCATCCATTTGCCGGAAACCCTTTCGCCGAAAACGATCCCGTCGAACTGATCGCCGCACTGGATCGTCAGCGCGCTGCCGCCTTGCTGGGACGTGTTGGCCAGGCACACCCACGACACCAGCGTCTTGTCGGTCCCCGCCGCCGCGGCGCTGCCGGCAGCGAGCGTTGCGCAACCGAGCAGTGCGGTTAACAGGTTGGTCTTCATCGTTCTCCTTTCACTTCACGACCCAACAACCACGGGCAGCCCAGCGCCGGACCGGTGGCGGGCCGGGGATAGGATTATCAAACCACCCGGCCTGATGCGAGCCTGGTTTCGTCGCGGATGTCACGGACGATGAGGGCCTTGATCATCTTGCCGGCGCGCTTGAAGCCATCGCCGATTTCGGCGAGGGCGGAGGAGGAGTAACGCCCCGGCGCACCAGCGGCGCGACCGCCCTACCGAGTTCTCTCCCATCGCGCCTCGCGATGGGCGTAAACGTGGCGCGGATCGGGTTTTCCGCCGAAGGCGGACCGCGCCACTTCGTTTGAATTCTAGATGTGTCTGCCCTGGCGTTTTCCGCTTCGCAGCAGCGGGAGTTAGCAGGATCAACGAATCTTTTTCCGATCCTTCCGCTTCGCGTCTTTTCGCGTGCTTCGCGGGCAACATCCTTTCCGATCTCCGTTGAAGAAGCAAGCGGGCAAAGATTCGGAATTGGCCCGCTAAACACGCGAAGGAACGCGAAATTGAAACTGGCCGGAATCGTTCCGCGCTGCGGCCCGTCTGCAGTTCGATCAGGTCAGGGCAGCGGCCAGTCATCCGTCCGGAACGGGGACGCCGGCAAGCCCGCCGTGTTGTACAGATTGCACCCCTCGGGATTGTCGGCCCAGGCATAACGTACCGCCGCGGGCGACGGCACCTGCGTACTGCTCACCACCACCGTATCGGCCGCTTGGCCTGAGCTTGTCGAAGGCTCGATCTTCGCGTCTGCCCAGACAAACTTCTTATCCGCGCCGGCGATCGCGAATCGCTTCAAAGCTCCCCCGCCTTTGGCCGCCAGCCCGGCGCCCACGTGCGTAAAATAAATCCGCACCTTGCCGCCCTGGAGCTCCATGCGGTCATACAGGGGGCCGGAGTAATCGATCGGACGGCCATACGTGTTGGCCAGGGCCAGCAAGGCCAGGCGTCGCCCGACTTCCTTTTTATTCGTGGGATGGATGTTGTTGGCCTCGCCGATGTCGATCGCGATGGCCATGCCCGTGTTGATGGCGCTTTTCAGCGTCAGCAACTGCGCCTCGCGCAGCGGCGGCCAATTGCTGTCATCGTCCGGCTGCTCCTTGGCCGCTCCGAAATTGGGGAGCTGCACAAAGTAGAAGGGAAAATCGCCCCGGCCCCAGCGCGTGCGCCAGTCCCGGATCAGGGCCGGGAACAGCGTCCGGTACAGCAGCGCCTGGTCGCTGTTGCCCTCCCCCTGATACCAGATGACGCCTTTGATGCCGAAGGGGATGAGCGGGTGAATCATGGCGTTGAAGAGCAGCGCCGGTGCGCTGACCGCCTTGTCCTCCGTCAGGTCGGCGCCGGCGGCGACCGGCCCGGCGGCGCGCGCGCGGGCCGCCTGCGCCTGGCGCACATAGTTCGTCAGCGCCGGCTCGGCCTGCAACGCCTCCAGGCTGGTCCAGTATTCCGCGCAGGTGCTTCCCCGGTTCGCGCCGATCAGGCCGATGGGGATCCGCTCGGCCTGCTGCACTTCCCGCCCGAAGAAGTAGGCCGTGGCGGAAAATTCCCGCGCGGCCTCCGGCGTGCACACCGCCCAGCGGCCCGCGCAATCCGCCCGCGGCTCCAGTGCCCCGCATTTCTTCATCGCGAACAGGCGGAGCTGCGGGTGGCGGGCCTGCCCCAGCCCGTTGGTGCCGCTGGCATCCCGCCCGAGCACGCGGCGCAGCGGCAACGCCATGTTCGACTGTCCCGAACAAACCCACACGTCGCCGATCAGCACGTCCTGGAAGGTCAGCGTGTTCTTGCCGGCGACCGACACCGTGACCGGCGTGGAACTGGTCTGCAGGTCCGTGAAGGTGACCTTCCACTGGCCATTGGGTCCTGCCGTCGTCGTGGCTATCGCCTGGCCCGTCTTCACCGTCACGGTCTCTCCGGGCTCAGCCCAGCCCCAGACCGGCGTATTCGTGCCCGCCGGCAGCACCATGTGATCGCCAAATATGGCCGGCACGCGCACGTCGGCGCGACTTGTCCCGCACGCCGCCAGCGCCAGCAGGCCCAAAACAATTCCGTTAAGCTTCATTTCGGTTATCGCTAGAGTAAAAGGGATATGCACTTGATCGGATTTTCCGGTGTCATGGTGTGACCGGCGCCTTGAGTCTTTCGATGAGATAGGCCTGTACGGTCTTGTGCTTCACGTCCGGCGCGCCGGGATAGACGAGTTCGCACGCGACGCCGACGCTCCGGCCTTTCTCCTGCAGCTTCACGCCAAAGTTCGCCGTGTGCGTCGGGTCCTTCTGCTCCTTGCCGAGCGCGGGAGGCGCGTGGTATTGAAGGTAAACCGGCGGATCGTCGGCCGTCACCAGCGCGTAGGGTGAATACTCGGCAATCCACGGCAGGATCTTCTCGCGGCCGGCCAGGAACTCGCCGAACTGCGAGAGGTGCTTCTGCGGGTCGCCCGTGAAGCCGAACGCGTGGCCGCCGTAGTTACTGTTGGGCGTCCACTCCTTCATCTGTTGGGGGTCGAGCGTGGTCTGCGCGACCAGCACGGCGGCGCACCACAGCCGGGTGGACTCGCGCACGACGGGATCGCTGCTCTGCGGGTCGGCCTGGTCCGGGTGAAACGCCAGCCACAGACTCGAGCACGCGCCTGCAGAGCCGCCCGAGGCGCCGATGCGGGCCTTATCAAGGTGCCACTCGGCTGCTTTACTGCGGACGAATTGCAGCGCGCGCGCGGCGTCGTGCAGCGGCCCCTTCACCGGCGGCACCACCTTGTCGGCGATGGCCTCGGCGATGAAGCGGTACTCGACCGACACCACCGAGATGCCGGCATCCAGGTAATCCTGCACCCCGTCCACACGACCCTTGCTGCCGCCCTGCCAGCCGCCGCCGTGGATGAAGAACACCAGCGGCGCGGGCTGGTCGGACTTCGCCTGCCAGAAGTCGAGTACCTGCTTCGGGTGGGGTCCGTAGGCGACATTGGCCTGGGTGGGCTTCGGGCCCGGCAGCGCCGCCCGCGTGGCGGCCTTCCTGGCGGCGGGTTTCTCCGCCGCCGCCGCGCTGAAGGCCAGAACCAACGCGAGCCCCAATCCCATCTTGATGAGCTTCATGCTGTAAAAGTCCTTTGGGAGGAACAAAGAACGCAAAAAAGGTCCTTTCGTGTTCTTTGCATTCTTTTGCGGCTAAATTCCGTGCCTTCTCCTGCTGCACTCCGCGCGCGACTCCGCGAGACGCGTCGCCTTACTCTCCCACGAAGCGACTCACCCGGCCTCCGCGGGACAGCCCGCGCCTTCCGGGGCCAGCACCACCGTCGCGCCGGCAACGGTCTTCAACACCACCCGTTCGCCTTTCAGCGTCTCGACTTTCTTGCCGTCGCGATAGATGTCCATCGCTTTGCCCGGCCACGGGTTCACCAGCGTGCAGTCCCGACCCTGCTCGCTGTGGACCTTCACGAACTGGATCTCGCCGGCCTTCAGCGCGCTGGAAACCAGGAACGCGCCCCACGCGCGGATGTTCAGGAAGCGCGCGTCCCGGTTCTTCGGCCACACCGGGAAGACGCGCAGCACCTGACGGTGGCTCATGCACAGCATCTCGTTGATGGCGTTCGGCACGATACTGCAGTTCTCGACACCGTGGACGTTGCCGCGCGTGAAGCCGTTGACCCCGCCGATGGCCTCGACCATCCCGTGCAGTTCCTTGAGGATGATCCCGGGATCGTAGCCCACCCGGATCGCCGCCGCGTACATGCTGCTCATGCCGTTGCCGTCACGCCACCGGCTCAGCGCGCGCACCGTGTTGCGGGCAATCTCCAGCAGCTTGGGATCGCTGTCGAGGCTCATCGCGCCGGCCGGATAGATGTGCTGCAAGTCCAGCGTGTTGCTGTCGCACCAGGCCATGCCCTTTTCCGAAAGACGGAAAATGGTCGCGCCGTCCTTTTCATATGTGGGGAAGGCACTCAGGTGTTTCAGGATGTGCTGCCACTTCGCCTGCCGGGCGGCATCCACGCCCAGCGCCGTGCTCATGTCCAACGCCAGCTCGAACGTGCAGCGCACCAGGCCCAGTGAGGCGAGGGGATTGAAATCCGGGCCCGAGCCCTCGTGAATGGAATCGTCATAGATCACGTAGCGACCCTCCGCGCCGGGCGCCACGGGCTTGGCGGGCCCCGGCCAGGGCGGCCCCTTGGAGGAATTGTCGCCGGCGGGAGCTTTGTCGCTGGGTTCGAATGCCAGGTAATCCTCCCAGAAGTTCGCCACCTCGATCACGAACGGGTAGACCTTCCGCGCGTAGGCCTTGTCGTAGGTGTGATACCAGCGCATGGCCATGTTCACCAGGCAGTACGCCGCATTGCTCTTCTGGCCGAGAAAGGTGTTCTTGCCGCAGGTCTGGATCCCCTGGGCACCGATGCCCACGACATAATAGACGCCGCGGATGTTCAGCAGCTCCTTCGCGCTGGCCCGGCCGCGCTCCATGAAGGCGAGCACCGGCGCCTCGCAGGTGTCCGCTTGCTCCAAGTGATCGCAGGAGTACAGGCCATAAAATTGCGCCTGGTAGTTATAGTTCAGATGGTAATCGCCCGCCCAGCGCGGATCGTCATCCGTGACCCACAGCCCGAACAGGCCCTGGGGGAAGTCCGGATCCCGGCTGCCGCTGCCCATGACGTAATTGGAGAGGTAGTAACGCTGCTCCAGCACCGGGTCGCCGATCTCGACCAGCGCCTTGGCCCAGAACGCACGCCACCACCGGGCGTGTTGCGCCAGCAGTTGGCCGACCTTTTCGGCATTCAAGCCCACGGCCAGTGCCTGCGCGGCCGCCAGCGGATCCTTGGCGTCAAAGGAACTCTGCAGCGCCACCGCGACGGTGATCTTCTGCCCCGGCGGCAGCGTGAACTTCGGCCCCGGCTGCGACTTGGCCTTCGGCGGCGGCAGGCGCTTGGGCGGCGGATTGGGCACAGGAGCCGCCACCACCGGCTCCAAGGCAGGGTTTACGGCCTTGCCGCCGATGACCGTCACGGCACAGGCGGCCGCGGTGGGGATGACCACGTTGTCGGTGAACGCCTTCGTGGCCCAGAGAATGGCGCCCTTGCGGCCGAAGTCCTCCACGGATCCGCGTCCCGGCGCCGCCCACAACCTGGTTTCCACCTCGACCGGCTGGCCCTCGACGGCCAGTTCGACGAGCAGGACGTCCTCCGTGGCCGCGACGAGCGACCGCATCGTCACGGTGCTTTCGCCCTTGGTGAAGCGGGCCACGGTGATCGCCGGATAGAGCTGCTGCTCGACCAGGTAGGTGCCGCCGGCCAGCGCCGGGATGTTGATCTCCAGCCCGCCGAACAAGCGCGGGCCGCCCTGCCGATGGCCGTCCTTCAGCCGCCAGAAATTATTCTTGCTGATCCAAAACCGCAGGGCTTCCGGCTTGCCGCTGATCACCGCGCCCAGGTTGCCGTTGCCCAGCAGCGGTCCCCCGGCGGAGTCGCGCGAAGGGACGCCGCCCGGCGGCGCATTGAAAACGGTCTTGTATTGCGAGACGATCCGCTCCGCCTGCTCCGCCGGCCCTTCGGCTTGTCCCGCCGTAGCTCCTTGAGCGGCGGCGGAGGCGCCTTGGCGTAGGAGGGGGCTTGTTGAAGAGGCCGGCGCCTGCTGGTCGGCCGGCGCCCGCACGAGTGCCACCAGAACTACCACCATAGCGGTCGCCACGAATTTACCGTTGTTTCCCTTTATCATGCTGCTTCCCTTATGGTTGACGGAACACGGCTGCAAGGCTTCACAAGGTAAACGTCGGAACCCGCCCGCTATTGTATCCGAAAAGAGGGCCGCCGTACCGGCCGGGGACGGCCGGCTCCATCAGAAGGCGTTTGATTTCGGTCTGGGAGACGGCGGTTCATAGCCGTTCTTGCAGAGAAATCAGACACGCCGCGTGGGGACACGCGGCCTACAGATGACCGATGATCCCCGGCTGTAGGCCGGCTTTCCGACCCGGCGAAATGAATGAAGACGCCGACTCGGAGAGTCGGCCTACCGACCCGGCGTTCATGCCAGCGCGCCGCCGGTCAGGAACCGGTCCGGCGGGGTGCTGCCTTTTCACTGCTGGCGGCCGTCGGCGCGGCCTGCTGCCGGAATTCCCGCTCGTGGCCTTCCCAGACCGCCGCCAGATCGCGCACCTTGTCGGGCATGCTGCCGGCCAGGTTCTTCTGCTCACAGCGATCCTTACTCAAGTCATACAGTTCCCAGTCCGCGTTCTTCCCGGCCCGCACCAGTTTCCAATCGCCCACCCGCAGGGCCATGTTGTTGAGGTGATGAAAATACAGGAACTCGCGCGGCAACGGGCTGTCCTGCTTGAATGCCGGCGTCAGACTCCGGCCCGCCCAGGGCGGCGCCGCCGGGGCGGAGTTGCCGGTCACAGTGCCGCCGCTGGCCAATTCCACCACCGTCGGCAGCACATCCACAAAGTGGCCGGGTGCGTGCCGCAATTCCCCGCGGACGGCAAGGCCCCGGGGCCAGTGTACGATCAGCGGTGAGGCGATGCCGCCCTCGTGCACCCATGACTTGTGCAGCCGGAAGGGCGTGTTGGCGGCGCTCGACCAGCCCGGCCCGAGGCAGAGAAACGTGGGAGCCGAACCCGGCGGCGCGGACATGTCGTGCCCGTCGCCGCGGATGAGCTGCTCGGCGCTGGCGCCGTTGTCGGACATGAACAACACCACCGTGTTGTCGTCGGCGTCCATGACCTTGAGCTGCGCCAGCACGCGCCCGATCTCGCGGTCCATGCGGTCCACCATCGCGGCGTGGACTTCCATCTTCGCAGCCTGGAAGCGCCGCTGCGCGTCGGTCAACTCCGTCCACGGCACGGCGCGCGGCGCCTCGCCCGGGCCGATGCGCCGCGCCAGTTGTGCGGGCGCGAGGTTCCAGGACGGCACCACCTCCGGTTCCAGCGGGGCCAGGCCGCAGTTGACCACGCCGGCCTGGGTCAGGCGCTGCCAGCGGCCGGTGCGCGCCGCGTCCCAGCCGGCATCGAACTGGTCCCGGTAGCGCGCGATGTCCTCCGCGGGCGCCTGCAGCGGGAAATGCGGCTCAATAAAAGCCAGGTACAGGCAGAACGGTTTCGCGCGGTGCTCCTGGGTGTGTTCCGTCAGAAACTGCACCGCCCGGTCGGCGACGGCCGTCGCGTCATAGCACGGCGTGCTGCGCTGGACCGGCGGCAGCGGCTTATCGTCCAGCCAGTGGTCCTGCGGATAGAAATGGCGGTCGTGATCGAGCAGGATATAGGAGCGGTCGAAGCCGCCATCCTGGACGGGCCGCGGCGCGTTGCGGATATGCCACTTGCCGGAGTGATAGCAGCGGTAGCCCAGCGGCTTGAGATAGTGCGGCAGCAGTTTCGCCCACGCCGGCAGCTTGCCCTGCGGCGGGTCCATGTTGATTTGCTGGGCGTAATAACCCGTCAGCAGGCAACTACGGGACGGCCAACAGCGGCCGGTGGAATAGAATTGCGTGAAGCGCAGCCCGCCCGCCGCCAGCCGGTCCAGGTTGGGCGTCCGGATCTCCCCGCCGTAGCAGCCGGCATCGGAGAAACCCATGTCGTCCGCCACAATGATGAGGAAATTGGGCGGACGGACCGCCGCAGCTTCCGGAATCGCCCCGCCGCACGGCAGCGACCAGGCCGCGAACGCCAGCCCGCTCATGATAAGAAGGTCACGCAGTTTCATCGTCCGCCTCGCTCCCACGCCGCGCCGGCATTCGCTCGACAATCATCCAACCGCGCTGAAGGGATGACACACGCTTCTTTTTTCGTAAACCTGGCAAAAGGCTACCACAGGATCTCCATGGCGTCAGCCTGACTTTTCACGGGTGCTCGCCTGGCGCTTCTCGGAGAAACCGGCGCACCCAACTGACGTAAAACCTCGTGTGCTTCTTCGGCGAAATAGGGTTTGAAGTTGAGGGGCAGAGCTTTTAACCACGCGCGTGCGCAGGACAGAGTGAAAGTTATGCGGGCCGCTTGTGGGTGTCTTCCTTCGGAGGACCGCGTTCATTATCTTAAAGTTTTTTTTCGCGGGACCGAAGGTCCCGCCCACAGAAGAGGCCTTTGTGACGGGATCGGTTCCCCGAAGGAGTACGCCCACAGCAAGGGCCGCCTGGCACTTGCCATGCGGCCCATTTATTTCTAAACTGCCGCCGGTTGGGGGCGTTTGTTCCGGCGTTCAGGGCGGACACAAAGTTCGCCCAATCATTCTGCAGAAAGAAAGGATCTGATGAGAACGCTCCCCGCGATTGTTTTGGGCCTGGCGCTGGCCGGCGTCGCCGTCTTTGCAACGCTGTCATCGGCGCAAACTCCGCCGGCCGCGAATGCGCCCGCCGCGGCGAATCCGGCGCTGAAGGAGTTCATCGGCGGTGGCGTCACCATCCGTCTTGGCACGCCCAAGGCTGAGATCATAGCCCAGATGGCCAAGAACAAAGGCGCACAATGGTTCGTGCAGGATCTGGACTCCGCCCCGACGGACGAGCTGCTGAAAATGGACAAGTGGGTTCTCTCCTACAGCAACGGTCCGGGTGCGACCCCGGGCGGAGGGGTCGTTACGCTGGTTTTCGTCTCCGACAAGGTCAGCAAGATTCTGAAGGGCGCACAATAAAGCAAATGATTCTGTGGACGCATTACGAATAGGACGGCGCCGCACGTACCAAGCGATGACGTCATTTCCCGCCGGATAATAATGCGGCCCAGGTCACCGTCCGGTTCGCTGGCGACGTAATCTTGATGCGAGCCAGGTTGCCATCCTGCGTCACGTTGACCGTCACACCGCCCGCTTGGTCCGCGGCGGAGACGGTCACCCGGTCCACCTTCCAACCCGCGGCGCCGGTCAGCAGGCGCAGTTCATAGGCATCGCCCGGCACCAGACGGCTCGTTCCTGAAAACCTCTTCCCGGCAGCATCCCATTTTTCCTCCACCAGATCCACGGCGCCCTGCGTGATGTGCCGGGAGGTGCTCAGCAGCACCGGTTGGCCGCCCGCTGCGCGGACGGCGATGATCCGGCAGGAGTGCGGTGGTATCTTCTGCCGCAGTTCGCCGCGGAAGTCGGCGATCCGGCTGTTGGCCCAGAAATCGAATCCGGCGTACACTGCCTCGCCCTTCAAGCCCAGCTTGGTCGCGGTGGCGCCGAGGTCCGCCTCGACGTTGCCCCAGTTGAACAGACCGACGACCGTGTGACGCTGGCCGCTGACGTCATAGGTCAGCACCCAGCTCCGCGCCGGATCGTTTTCGAAAAGATCCACCGGCCGCACGCTGGTCAACTGATGGTTCGGCATCAGGCGGCGGAGGGCGTCCACCCGGTCCGGGGCGTAGTCGGGCGACCAGTCGCTGGTGGCCAACAGACTGCCGATCAACGCCACCCAGGAGCCGTAGCACTGAAACTCGTTCATCGCGACCTGGTTGCGGGCATAGACGGGATCGGGGTCGTTCCACCACACCCGCCCGTTGAGGTAATAGATGGGGTTGACCGCGCGGACGCCGTGCAGAATGTTCCCCCAGTTGCCGCCGTTGTCCTCGCCGACTCGCATGGCGTCCACCAGGCCCAGCACCATCCCCAGGGAGCGTTCGTTCTGCGGACAGCAGCAGCCGAGGATGAAGGTCTCCGGGCCCGCTGCCGTCCTGACCGTCTGCAAGCCCCAGCGGCCCGCCTGCATGTTGGACTTCGTTTTGTCGGCGAAAACGGATGTACTGTAATCATCCTCCATATATTGCAGGTTCGGATACGTTTGCGGCGTGGCCATGCCGATGTGGAGCCCGTCGAGCTTCAAGTAACGGTAGCCCCAATCCTTGACCGCCTGCGCGATGAAGCCATGGACGTACTGCCTGACCTCGGGCCGGGTCAGGTCGAGCGCGGTCCCGCTCCAGTTGGCCTCAAACGGCGAGCCATCCGCCCTCCGGACCACCCAGTCCAGCCGGTTCGTAAACACGGGATCCTTGTGATTGATGGCAAAGGGCAACAGCCACAGCCCCGGCGTCAGACCCAGGGCCCGGATCTTGTCCGCCACGGGCTTCAGGCCGCCCTTGTACGGACCCTGGGGATTAACCCGGGTGAAATCCTTGGCGGGGCCGTGGCTCGTAATGCCGTCCTGCCACTGGTCGTCAATCTGTACAAAGCCGTAGCCATACGGCGCGAACGTCCGGGCGCTGTAGTCCGCCAGTTCGAGAATGCTCTTCTCGTCACCGGGCCCGCCGTGCTTTTCGGCGTACCAGGTACAATAACCCGTCGGAGCGCGCTTGACCTGAACGCCGTTGATGCGGGCGAACTCGGCAGCGTAGGTTTCCAGCCCCTCGCGGGCATCCGCAAAATAACCGATGGCCCACCAGTCGCCGCCCGCCGGTTCGAGTTCCGGCGGCACCGTGCAGCCATAGTCGTTGCGCAACACCAAATGGACTTTGCCATCCTGGAGCCGGGTCAGCACGACGCCGCTGACCGCCTCGATGCGCACCAGCCCAGACACAACTCCGGCCCCTGTCGCCGGATCGGCCACAGCCGTCAATACGTGCTGTCCGGGATTAGCGCCCGGGCTGAACAGGCCGGCGGGACCCACGCCGCGTAGTTGTCCGGCCTCAACGCCCAGATCCAGCACCGCGGTCAGCGCTTCGAACCGATTCTTCGGCGCCGGCTGGCCCCGACAATCACGCCGCAAATAGACGAACGGCGACCCCTCGCGGACCGCCACCCGGTTCTCGCCAGGCCCGATGTTCAGCATGCTCCCCGGGCTCAGCGGACCGTCGCCGCCGACCTTGACGACGGCGCACTCCGCCCGACCGGGCTCGGCGAATTGGGCCACGGCATAGTCGCGGCCGTCCTTGGAGAGCGTCAACTGGCCCGTCGCCGGATCGAAGCGCGCCGCCACACCGCCGGCGATAATCGAACCGATGCCCGTCGTCCTGCATTGCTCCACCACTTCGCCGATGGTCAGCCCGCCTTTCAAGTGGACGTGATAGTCAATCATGGGGAACGGCATGGCCTTCAAGCGCGCGACCAAGGCCGCGCGCATTGCCGCCCGCTGATCCGCCGACGGCGGCTGGCCGTATGCGCCGTTCGTCACCCCTAGCAGCAGCAAAAGCATCAACCACCGGCCCGGGCTTTTTATTTTCATGGTCGGTTACTTGGTGCGGCCAACATTGCTTGGCCGCACGCCGGCGAAACTATGACCGCCGACAGAAAGTGTCAAGCACCGCTGGATTGACTTCGCCGGTTCAATGGTTATGCTGCGCTTCGTTATATGTCGAAATTCATCAAGCAGTTCATCCGGCATCCCCGGAAGACAGGTGCGATTGCCGCTTCGTCGAAGCATCTGGCCCGGGCGGTCGTCACCACGGCCAATCTGGCTGCAGCCCAAGCGGTGGTGGAACTGGGCCCCGGCACGGGCGTTTTTACCGAGGCGATCCTGCAGCACCTGCTGCCCGGTGCGGTTTTCTTCGCCCTCGAGTTGAATCCGCGGTTTGCGACGGAAACGCGCCAGCGCTGCCCCACCGCCACCGTCTATCATGATTCCGCGCTCCATATTAAGAAATACCTGCGCCAGCACGGCCGGGACACTTGCGACTGCGTCATTTCCAGCCTGCCTTGGGGTGTCTTCGAAAAGCGTCTGCAGGTCGAACTGCTGGATGCCATCGTCAAAGCCCTGCACCGCGACGGAGAATTCCTGACCTACACCTATCTGGGCGGCATGCTGCTGCCCGCGGCCCGGGATTTCCTCAAGTTGCTGCGGACCTATTTTGCGAGCGTCCACAAAACGCCGGTGGTCTGGCGCAATATTCCACCGGCGTACATCTATCACTGCCGGAATCACGCGCCCGCGCCGGCCGGCCGCCACCCGCCCGTCTCGCCCGCCGCGTAAAGCGACGTTCCGGATCGCAGCGGGTTTTCAAATTAATCTGCACTGCGGAGGTCAACGGCCGCCGCCGCGAGGGTAAAAAGCTTGCGGTACCAGCCGCTGCCGCGCCAAGGTAGCTTGCCCGTGCTGCTTTCGATGTCGTAGCGGAAGGGTCCTTCGATTACGTACCTTTGGCTTTCAGCTCCAACCAGCGCACCGCCACGCCCCGCTGATTGGGAGCCGCCACCTTCAACGTTTGCTTGCCCTTGGCCAACGGCAGGTCCGTCGCCTCCGTCATTCCCCATAATCCCGTCGTATAGGGGACATTGACAACCGTCGGCGCGCCCACACCCACGCTGACGTTGAACGCCTGGTCCAGATTGGCGGCCGCGGTTTGCATGGTCAGGGTATAGATCCCCGATGCCGGCACGTCGATGGAATATTCCACCCAGCCGTTGCCCGAACTCTTCGGGAAGTGCACCTGTTTCCCGCCCGTGTAACAATCGTGCACCCAGACATCGCCCTTACTGACAAAGTTTTCCGCCTCGACGTGGATGACGCCGGGCTTGGCCGGGATGGGCGCTTCCGGCTTGGCGTACGAAGGCACCGGGGGCTCCGCCGCTTTCACCGCGGGGGCCGCCGCCGCGGTCTTCTGAATTTGGTGGGCCACGTCCATGACCGCCACCGCCTGCTCTTTGGTCGTCAAACTCGCCGCCAGCCAGCGCAGGTGTTCCACCTGCGAGAAGGCTGCCTGGTTCACCTTGTCATTAACGCCTGCGAGCCAATCAGGGCCTGACAGCCCCTCGGGGAGCCGGGACACCGCCCAGCCGCGGCCTTGCACCACCTTCCAGGCGTTGCCGGGCTGAGGTTCCACGGAAGGATAGTCCGTTCGATAAGCGGCACACGCGTGCGCCGGCTGGCCCACCCCGACGCAGGGGAGGCCGAACGCCTGGCAGATCATGACCGCCCATGACGACCGGGGACCGCATTTCCCGCCGCCCGACAGGACCGACTTGTAGTCCGTATACGGGTGCGGCGAGTTCCGGCGCCAGACCTCGCTGGTCGAATTGACCACCAGCTCCTTGTTCCGCAGGTCGGGCCGCCACGTATTGATCATCTCGCGCGCCCAGGCCAGATCCTCGTCCGAGGCGCAGGACGATACCACCTGCCGGTATTCCCAAACGGTCAGGTGATCGAAACTGGGGAACAGTTCCTTGTTCTGGTGCGCAGTCTTGAAGTGCTTGTAGCGCGCCAAGGGATCGGCCGGCGGGTGCGCCATGCCCGCGCCGCGGTTGCCGGAGCCGGGCGGTTCCAGGGCCGTGGCGATGGCCAGCCGCAGATACAAGCCCTCCTTGGAATCGGAATCGGCATTCAAGATGCGTTTCCAGATTTCCAAAGAACCCACGGGCAGGCCGTCGTTGTTTTGCTCGCGGGCGTTGAGCCCGGTCGGCACGGCGCCCTCCAGGTACAGATCCATGGCCGCCGTGTTGCGGAGCAACCAGCCCAGGAACGCCTTGTTGCCCTGCTCGGCGCGCGCAAAACCATCCAACGCCGCCACACCGATTTTCGAGATGAGCTGCCGTTGGTCCAGCGCGTTGGCCACGGCCGGATCCTTGAGCAGGGCCAGCAGGGCCGTCTCGGTTGCACCGGCAGGCACCTTCTCGTTCAGCCAGGCGGACAGGTTGGCGACATAGACACCGAAATTGCCGTCATTGATGGCGGCCTCCAGTTCGCTGTTGTTCGGCGCTGCGGCCGGGCTGCGCACCGCCAGCGACAGCAGCGCGATACCCAGGCTCAACCCCAGCGTCTTGCTCTTATATGTTTTCATGGCTTTTCCCCGTCTATCATTTTCACGGTTGCTATACTGATTAAAATCCGGTCGCAACTCACTTGCCGCCTGCCGCGCCCGCACCGATAATATAACAACGCAAGCGGGTGTGTTTTATTATGCTGTGACGTAATTAATGTCGTCGTAATGGAGGAAGTCGAAGTGCGCCACCGGCCTAAACACCGCCAGCGTCAGGACGGCCAGCCAGCCGGCCACCACGGCCGGATGGCTCCAGCGCGGCAGCATGGTTTTCCGCTCGGCCGTCACAGCCCCGCCATACCGCAGCGCATGCCTGCCGCCAGCACGGTGTGATGCGATGATGACGTCTGCGTCCCGCCTCTCAAGCGTCCGGCCTCTTAGGGTGAACGTATCATCTTTTTGCGCGGCGGTTTTTCTCAGGTCCGGCTTCACCACCTCGCGGTCGTAGGTGATCAAACCGTTGCACTCCGTCTCGCAGTCGGTGGTCTGGGTGTAGAGCACCGCGTTGAGCCCGGGGTCATCCTTCAACTGGTAGGCGCGTTGCAACAGCTTGCTGTATTGCTGGGTGAGTTCCGCCGCGTTCGCCGTGCCGCGGTAGCCCCAGGTCTTCTCGACCCAGGTGTGGCCCGGCACGGGCAAGCCGAGTCCGCCGAATTCGCCGAGCACCGCCGCGCGGCCGTCCACATCGGGCACGATCCTGAGCGACGCGATGTGCGCCGCCGGCACCGTTTCGAGCCAGACCGGCTGCCAGTCGGCAGCGATGGCGCTACCCGCCAGTCACGCGGCGGCGCATAGAACAACAATATTCTTCATCGGCTTATTTCTTGGGCTGGGCGGCCGGGGGTGCATCCCAGTGTTTTTGGGCCGCGGCCAACTGCGCCGCGCTCAGTCCAAAAGCCCGGAGGACGCCGGTGGCCATCATCCGGTTGCCGGCCGGGTTCATGTGCACGCCGTCGGAGGTCAACAGATTGCCCTTCTTCGCGGGACCGGCCTTCTTGATGAGGGCTTGCATGTCGGCGTTGAGGTCGGCAAGCGGGCATTTTTTCTCCCGGGCAAGCTTCCGCAGGAAGTCGTTATAAGCCATTAGCTTCTGGTTGTTGCCGTTGGGCTGGTCCTCACCGATCATGGTCGAAGTCAGGATCACAACCTTGACACTCGCCGACTGGCACTGTTCGACGATCTTGGTGATGTTTTGCTTGTACGCCTCGAGCGGCACGCCATTCGCCCCGTGCCAGACGTCATTCACGCCGCAGCTCAGGGTCATCCAGTCCGGCTTCTTGTCCAGCACATCGCGCTGCAGCCGTTCCAGCATCTGGTTGGATTTATGGCCGCTGATGCCGGCGGGGATGGCCGTCGCCTTGACGCCGGCCGCTTCCAGGCCGCTGATCACCAACTGTACATAGCCCCCGGGGGCCGCACCGGCTTCCGTGATCGAATCGCCCATGAACGCGATTTTCTGTCCGTTCTTGGCCAACACGCTGGCGGCCCGCGCCGTCGTGAATCCGGTTGTACCCAGTACCAACGCCGCCGCCACCGCCATGCCCCTGCCGCTCATCATCCTGCGCATAGGTTCCATCCTTTCGAGGTTTGCCGCCTTGCTGGCCGCGGCCAAGCCGCGCACCAAGACGTTTGGACTAACACCGGACCACCGGAGCCGTCAAGCACATTGCACGGCTCCGGCACCGGCGACCCGGGCTGGCTGACGCGCGCGTACCGCGCTCCGTGGTCGGTCTGAACCGGCGCGGCGCAGCCTTGCAGGTTCCCAAAACGTAACCGCTCAGGTAACCCCGGAAAGTCAGCCATTCCTGGCTGACGGCCGGGGGTATTGAGGTCAGGCAAGAATGCCTGACCTGCTTTGTACGCGAATGAGGCAACACCCGCGAGGAAGCGCGGACCGCTGATATATGAAGACCATCTTCGTGGGCGTCCTCCGCGGAAGACCGGTCCCGAGAGGATGGAGAAATTATATGGAGTGCGGCGGCTTGACGCCGCTTTCATCGGCGCGGCTCGACGCGCCTCTTTCATGATTGTTCAGGATAAGTTTCTGGGGAACAATGTTAACCCTTGCGGGGATGGCGATGAGGAGGACTAGGTGACCCAGCGATCATGACCAGTCCGTTACTGCGGGAAAAGCGGCGTCAAGCCGCCGCACTCCAAAACTGATCGCCATACCCCCCCCAAAAAAAAAGTCGGACGGCGGAACAAGGCTGTCCCACTCTACCCTGGCGGCCGCATCACGCCGGCAGGACGCGCGCGAGCGCTTTCAGCTCGGGCTCGCCCGGGCCCAGCGGCAGCGCGATCCGGCCGCGCTGAACCACCGACCTGAGCGCGGCCATCATCACTTCGAAACCCTTGTACGCCGTCTCGCCGTTGCACGGATGAACCTGCTGGTCGTCATCCAGCCAGGCGGCAATGTCCTGGACGTACGGCGGCATGTCGTGGTCGTAATCCATGGCGCCGGGGCCGGACTGCGCGCCCTGAGCGGTGACCGCACGCCAGCCGCCGCCCTTGCCCGCCTTGCCGGTGAGTACTTCAGCGAAACCCGAAGAACCCTGGGCGCCGATGCGGCACTTGTGCCACATCGAGTCCACTTCCGGGACGTCCGGCGCGCCGGCGCCGCACTCGAAGACACCGCGCACGCCGTTGGCATACTGCACCAGCGCGGCAATGTAATCCGGGGAGACATGCGCATCGGCCAATTTCTCCCGGCCGGCCGCCTGGCCCACCACCCACTCCGGATCGGCGCCGCCGTTGTACCAGCCGGCGTAGTCAATCAGGTGTGTCAGCATGTGCATCATCCAGCCGATGGCATGGCCGTAAACCGTGTGCACGCGTCCGAGGCCGCCGCCGGCGATGATTTCATGGACCCGCTGGTAATGCGCGCCGTAGCGGTGCTGATGGCTGACGACGCTCTTCACGCCGGACGCCCGCAGCAGCCGGAACATCTCCAGCGCTTCGTTCATGGACAGCGCAATCGGTTTTTCGAAGGCGATCAGCCTGACGCCCGCGGCCAAGCCGGCCTGGATCAGTGGCAGCCGGACTTGCGGCAGCGTGCAGAACATGAAGACGTCGGGCTTGGTCTCCGCCAGCATGCGGACCGCGTCGGTGTGCCCGCAGGCCACGCCGAACTGCTGGCGGGCGGTCTCCAACCGGGCGGGATCAATATCGCACAACCCCACGAGCTGGAAGCGCGGGTTCTTGGCGCAGGCCGCGGCGTGATGCAGGCCGCGCTTGCCCAGGCCCGCGACCGCGACGGTGTACACGCGTGGCACCGCGCTCACGCTTTCGTCCCCGCGCTGTGTTGCGGCCACGCCTTGACGACTTGGATCGTGTAATCCACTTCCGCGTCCGTCAGTTCCGGAAACATCGGCAGCGAGATGCACGAGGCGGCGTTTTTTTCCGCGTGGACCAGCGGGCCGGCCAGGCGCGCGTCCTTGCCCCAGGGGAAGCCCTCCTGCTGGTGGATCGCCACGGAGTAATGCGTCTTGGCGTCCACGCCCTGCGCGACCAGGTAGTCGAGGAAGCGGTTGCGGTCCGCCGGGTTCTTCGTTTCGACCACGTACAGGTGAAACACGTGGCGGTAGCCCGGCCGGACGTGCGGCAGGTCCAGGAAGGCGCAGTCCTTCAGGCCCGCGCTGTAGCGCGCGGCGATGGCGATCCGGCGGTCGCTCCACGCCCGGATGTGCCGGAGCTTGGCGCTCAGCACGCCGGCGTGCAAATCGTCCAGGCGGCTGTTGAACCCGAAGCTGTGCACGTCCCGCTTGCTGGACCCGTGGTTGCGCAGCTTGCGGACCTTGTCGTTGACGTACGCCAGGTTGGTCCAGAGCGCGCCGCCGTCGCCGAAGGTGCCCAGGTTCTTCTGGATGATGAAGCTCGTGCAGACCACGTCCGACAGCTCGCCGATCGCGAAATCGTCGCCGCGCGCGTCGAACGCCTGGGCGTTGTCCTCGACGACGAACAGGCCGAACTCGTCGGCGATCTTGCGAAGCTCGCGCATCGGCGCGCACTGGCCATAGAGGTGCACCGGCACGATCGCCTTGGTGCGCTTGGTCACCGCCCGGCGGACCGCCGCCGGATCCAGGCACTTGGTCTGCGGATCGCAATCCACCAGCATGGCGGTGGCGCCGGCGATCCAGATCGCCTCGGCGGTGGCGAAGAAGGTATTGGCGTTGGTGATGATCTCGTCGCCTGCGCCCAGCCCCAGCGCCATGAAGGCCAGCCAGAGGGCGTCGGTGCCGTTGCCCACGCCGATGGCGTACTGGGCGCCGACGTAGGACGCCAGTTCCGCCTCGAAACGCTTCAACATGGGGCCCTGCACGTACTGGCCGCTCGCGATGACGGCCTGCAGGTTGGCGTCAATCTCGGCCTTCATGCCCGTGTACTGCCGCTGATGTCCATAAAACGGAACTTTCATATCCAACTCCTTAATGCGTTAACCCCGGTTCGCTGCCGCGAAAGCGGCCCTTCTACTACACGCCGGCGCGGGGCGTGTCAAGCGGCGGATAAACTGCGCAACCCCCGCCGTCGTCCCGACTCTCAGGAGGTCGGGACTATGGCGGGCAAGCGCGGAATTCGCGAAAAGGCGACACCGAGAATCCTGCGGGTTAAATGAATTCGTACATTCGCTGCATGGACACCGGCAATCCAGCGTGTTATCATTCAAACACGAGGTGCATGACCATGGCAAATACCTATACGGCAGTGACCAAACAGGACGGCGGCTGGTGGATTGGATGGATTGAGGAAGTGCCGGGCGTAAACTGCCAGGAGCGTACGCGCGAGGCGCTGCTGGAAAGTCTCCGCACTACGCTCGCTGAGGCGCTGGAATTCAATCGCGCGGAGGCCCTCCGCGCAGCTTCCCCCGGCTACATCGAAGAAGTGGTTACCGTATGAAGCGCGCCGAGTTGCTCCGGCACTTGCGTGAGTATGGTTGTATATTCATCCGCGAAAGGGGCAGCCATTCTGGTGGGGCAATCCGTCGCAAAATCGCCGTTCTTCCGTGCCGCGTCACACGGAAGTGAACGACAACCTTGCTCGCAAGATTTGCAAGGATCTGGGCATCTCTTTCACGCGCTAAGCAAAGGCTATTATTGCGGCAAGATAAACGTTGGCAAACAAAGTGAATCCGGCGGCCAAAACCAGTTTGATTATTGCCGCGGCAAGCGCGGCGCCCGCTGCCGTTTGCAGCTTCTTTGATCCTGGTTTCTCTTTCGTTATCGCCCCCATCCTCTTTCTCTTCACGTGCATCGGTTCCCTTGTTGCGTGGTTCTTGTTGAAGTGGTTCAGGTGCCCCGAGCGAATTCGATTTATTCTGGTAACGGTGGGCATTGCCCTGTGGACAATCTATACCGGAATCGTGACATACCACACTTATACAGCGGCCGGTAGATTCGAGAGACTGCTTGTCGAGCCGATCCCGAAAAGTGTCCGTTTTATTGACAACAAAGGTGCGGTCGGGATGGCGGGCGGATATGAGCTGATTGTGTTCACCATATCGCTGCCAGATCTCGACGCCGTTCTAAAGGCAAGAGATTTCAAGCCCTACGAGCTCGATCTCAGCGACCAATATGCTTTTGATAAACGGGTTACTTTGCTAGCGGATGGCTACCAGATTGATCCTGTTTATGCATATAAAACGGGCGATGAGGGCAACTTCCTGATTCTACTTACGAACAAAACTAAAGATAAGGCATTATTATATCGCTTTAGAGGGTGACGACACTCCGCATGGTCACGTCTCGACTAAACAATTGGGGCCCTTTCCTCCCCTGCGCAAGGCTGGCTTCCTCGTGCTGACTTCTGTCTTCTGAGCCTCTGGCAAAACTCACGGGGAAGACGGCCACGACAGAGCGTGGCCCTCCGAAAGAGAAGAACACGAGAGGAAATCAGAAGAACCGGGATGTTATCGGACCATCTTCGTATTTTCCTGCTTTCCTCATTGAATATGCCGATCCGCTTTCAGCCGTCTTCCCCATCGGCGCTGCCGCGCAGTGCGAGCACATTCTCCGGCGGCGTGTCGCGGGTGACCTCGCAGCCGGCGCCGATGATGAAGCGCGGGCCGGCGGCTCGCCGGCAGGCGGCGACCGCGGCGCGCACGCTGTCGGGCGTGCCGTCGCGCAGGCAGCGCACCGGATCCAGGTTGCCCAGTAGCACCTGCTGCGGCCCGGTATGCTGCCGCGCCTGCTCCATGGACACGAGGAAATCCACGTCCACAATATGACAGCCCAGCCGGCCGATATCCTCCAGGATGGCAGCGGTGTTGCCGCAGATGTGCAACCGCGTGCGCGCGCCCAGGGCGTGCACCCCGGCCACGAGCTGCTGCTCGAACGGCCAGACGAACTCCCGATAGATCTCCGGGCCGACCAGCGAGGCGGCGGCGTCCCCAATGCCCATCAGCTCAACGCCGGCTTCGATCTGCGCCTTGGCGAACTGCAGTTCCAGGTCCACCACGAAGGCGAACAGCCGCCGGACAAACTCCGGATCGTCATAGAAGTCCAGCATCAGGTTGTTGATGCCGCGCAGATCGGCGGCCTGGGCGCAGGGGCCTTCGATCCAGCCCTCGATCAGCAGCTCGCCGCCGACGCGCTCCCGGAACAATCCGGCCGCGCGCACGCGGTCGGTCATGCGCCCCCCACCCCGCGGGTCCGGCGCGCACAGGGTGTCCAGCCGGCCTTTGTCGGTCAGCAGGGCCTGCTCCTCGACAATCGCCGGCGGCTGGTTGGGAAAGAACTGCACCGTGGCGCCGCAGTCGGCGGCCTCGCGCGCGGGATCGGAGATGCACGACACGTAGTCGAAGCCGAACTCCGCGGCGACGCGAAGCTGACCTTCCACCAGCACACGGTAATCGGTGGCGTAGTCGCGGTAGGGCCGGCCGATCCGGTCGGCGGCGAACATCATGGTGATGGGCATCAGCGGTAGCCGGTCCACCGGCCGGCCCTCCAGCAGGGCCAGGACGCGCTGGCGCGAGTTCATGCGCCCAGGCTCCAGCCTGACCGATACGGGGTCTTCACGTACCGGTTGGCGTCGGGCAGGTTGGTCACCTGCATCCCGGCCGCGTCCCACGCGAGGCGGGCATCCATACGCTTGGCCAGGTTGCCAAGCAGGCAGATTTCCGTCAGCGGCGCTGCGTAGGCGAAGGGCGCGCTGGCGGGTTCGAGGCCCTTGCAGACCCGCACCCAGTTCTGGATGTGGCCGCCCTTGATGCGCGGGAGGGTCTTCGGGGGGCGCTCGAAGGATGTCATCCGGCTTTCCGGAATCAGGCACGGGCTGTCGCCGTAGACGCCGCACATCAACTGGCCCCGGCTGCCCTTGAACAACGCGCCGCCTTCGGGATCGCCGAGCTGCTGGCCGCCGGCGAGTTCCTCCGGACACGGCGGCCGGGTGCCCTCGTACCACGTCAGCTTGACCGGCGGCCGTCCTTCGCGGGCCGGGAACTGGAAGGTGACGATGGCCGAGAGCGGATGCGTGTCCTCGTTCAGTCCGCACGACGTCGCCTCGATGCTCGTCGGCAGTCCCAGGTTGAGCGCCCAGACCACCGGGTCGAGCGTGTGCGCGCCGCGGTCGCCCATCATGCCGTTGCCGAAATCCCACCAGGCGCGCCACGTCGCCGGATGGTAGGTGGGATGATACGGCCGCTCCGGCGCCGGGCCGAGCCACAGATCCCAGTTCAGGCCGGCCGGGACCGGCGGCGTCTCCGTCGGACGGCGGCCGAGCTTGGAACTCCAATAGGCGTGGCCCCACGGGTAATAGGACAGGCTGCACCACGCGTCCACCTCGCGCACCTCGCCGATGGCGCCCGCCCCGATCCATTCGCACAGGCTCCGCGCGGCGTCGGTGGAATGGCCCTGGATGCCCATCTGCGTGACCAGTCCGGTCTCGCGCGCGACCCGGGCCAGTTCACGCGCCTCGTACACGTCGTGACACAGGGGCTTCTGGCAGAACACGTGCTTGCCGGCGCGCAGCGCGGCCATGGCGATCACGGCGTGCGTGTGGTCCGGCGTGGCGATCATCACCGCGTCGAGATCCTTCTGCTTGTCCAGCAACTCCCGGTAATCCTGGTAGACCTTCGCCTGCGGATATTTCTTGATCGTCCCGGCGGCATTGGCCGTGTCCACGTCGCACAGCGCCACGATGTTCTCGGTCGCCGCCTGGCCCACGTCGCCCGCGCCCTGGCCGCCGACGCCGATGCCGGCGATGTTCAGTTTCTCGCTCGGCGCCACGTGCCGCGGCCCCCCGAGCACCTGGCGCGGTACGATGGTGAACGCCGCGGCGGCCGCCGCCGCGCCCAGAAATTCCCGCCGACTCAAGCCCGCTGCCAAGTTATTCATCGGCACTCTCCTATTTACTAAACTTCCCATAATCTGTGGAAGAAGATCCTTATGGTTTAACCGCAAAAGATCGCATAGATCGGAAGACCGACCGCCGATAAACGATCTTCATTCCTCCATACGGAGGACTTTCAGTTTTTGCGATCTTTGTTCCTCCCAGAACGAGCCGGGTCGTGTCTCTTGCTGTCATCTTTCTGTGGCTGCACGACAGCCCCCCAACGGCGCGACAGGCTGTCGCGCCCAACCATAAATCTGTCGTGCAAACCTCTGTGTCCTCCGCCGGCCTCCGTGACCTCTGTGGTTAGTCCCCCCGCTTTACCTCTTCCGCTTCCGCTCCGTCTGGCGGCTTCATTTATTCGATTTCAGGACGGGGATCTGGCCGGAGAAGGTCAGCTTGAAGGCGTAGACGGGCGAGGCATAGGGCGGCTGGGGCGGCATCTTGATGGACAGTCCGTCGGCCGTCTGGCTGTAGGTCAACGGACCCGGCGCGCCCAGCAGCGACACGCCCGTCAGGGTTTTCAGGTCGGCCCGCGACGAGCCGAGCGTGCCGATCCTGAGTTCGTCGTTGGACCAGCCCAGGTTAATGGCATACAGGACGGTGTTGTCCTTGTTGCGGGTGAACCGCAGGCCGTCCTCGGCGGCGGTCTCCCAGCCGCGGGTGGCAAAAATCGCCTCACCCATGAGATCCAGGCACCGACCCATCTCGGTCAGCAGGTTGACGGTCTCCGGCTCCAGTTCGCCGGCGGGCGTCAGCGGCACGTTCAACAGCAGATTGCCGTTCTTGCTGACCGTGTCCACAAGCATGTGCATGACCTGCTGGAGCGGCATGTAACGCGCGGTGGCGTTGCGGATCCAGTACCAGTCGGCGCCCATGGTCTTGTCCGACTGCCACTGGTAATGCTGGACGGTCTCGGGGTATCCGAACTCGTAGTTGTTGATGGCGACGTTGGGCGTCCAGTCCAGCTTGATCGTGGCCACCGCCTGCAGCTTGCCGTCATTCCACTGCTGGTTCGCATTGTAGAAATGCGCCAGGATATTCAGGCCCGCCTGATGGAAGGGGATGCCGCCGTCGACGTAGTAGAGATCGGGATGATACTTGTCCATCAGGTCCTTCATCCGGTTCTCGAAATTCTGCTCGAAGGCCGGCGGGCCCACGTCGCTCATCTGCTCGTACCAGAAACTGGTGTCGTTCCATTTCACCCCGTAGAGGTCTGCATATTCCGGGTTCTGGCCGTCGTAAGGCACTCCCGCCAGCGGGCCGGAGTGATCGGCGCCATGCGAAGGCTGAAACCAACGGTAGCTTCGGGCGCAGTGCGAGGCCACGCCCAGGTGCAGGCCGCTTTTATCGGCCGCCTTGCGCCACATTCCGACCACGTCCTTGCCGGACATGGCGACGGAATTGAATCGAGGCTGATACTTCGAATCCCACATGTCGAAGTTGTCGTGGTGCACCGCGACCGGGACCAGGTAGCGGGCGCCGGCCCGTTTGTAGAGCTCGGCTAGGCGGTCGGCCTGGGCCTGGTCGAATTTTTCCGCCTTGAACAGCTTGCAGATGTCCTTGTAGCCGAACTTGGATGGATGCCCATAGGTGGCCACATGATATTTATAGCCCTCGCTGCCCTGCTCATAAATCCACCGGGCATACCAGGTGGTGGCCACGCCGGGGATGCTTTGCGGGCCCCAGTGCATATAGATCCCGAGCTTGGCATCCTCGAACCATTCGGGGGTCTCGTACTGTTTGAGCGAGGCCACCGTCGGCTTGAACACAAACCGGGGCGGCTCCGCCACGGGCGAGGCCGCGATCCCGACGTCGCAGAACGTCAGCGCGGCAATGCCGTTGACGCCGTAAAGCAGGTTGTCCTGGCTCCAGGCGATTTCCTTGAGATAGGTGATCTTCCGGGCCGCGGAGGCTGCATTCAACTTGAGCGTGAGCACGTTCCCGGCCACGGCGCCCGAGATGACTTGATCCTTCTCCCCATCCAGATAAAACTGATTGGCGAGCGCATCCATCCAGACCACCGGCTGGTCAAATTCCAGGGCCAGCGCGTCTTTCGCGTTGTTCACATAGTACGCCCGCTTGAGATTGGGCGGCGTCAGGGAGGTGGTGGGCGTTTTGCCATAGATGTCCCGCTCGATCAGCGGCTGCATCAGGCGCGCAAACTCCGCCCAGCCGGTCAGCGGATAATGGCAGCCGCCGGGAGGCTTGATGCCCAAGGTGGACATGACATCCATGTTCGAGTACAGGCGCGGCAGAGTCCGCTGTACTTCGCGCAGCCGGTCGCCCGAGCCCTCCCGCCCGCCCATGCTGCAGGAGTTGGGCCAGATCTGGAAGACATAGTAGTGCTGAAGATTAGGATAATCCTGCTTCCAGGCCGCCGACATGTCCATGAAGTATTGCTGGTACGACTCCCACCCATAACCGCCGGTGGGCCCCGCCGAGCCCTGGTCGTTTTCGCCCTGATGCCAGAGGACGCCGCGGATGCCGTGGGTCAGCTTGGCCTGCCGCACCCGCCATAGCATCCGCCCGTAGATCGTGGTCAGGTCTTCCGGGTCGTCCGGGTTGCGCTGGTGCATATCGATCCGGGTTCCGCCGACGGCCCCGTTGACGATGAAGATCGGAATCTTCTGGCTGTCCACCAGGCGCTTGGCGAGTTCCATGCCCCAGTAGCCAAGCACGGCCTTGTCGCCCCGTCCCTTCCAGACCGCGTTGCACCACAGGTTCTCCGTTCTCCCGCCGGGAGAATCCTTGGACTTGGCCGGCGGGCGGCCATAGCTGCGGATCCAATCGCTGGTGTACGGCGGCGCCTCCTCGCGCGTATCCGTCGCCAGCGCGTTGGATTGCCCGTCAATCAGGAAGGCATCCCCGCAGACCAGGTTGGTCACGGACCGCAGCACCGTGTCGGCGCCGCCGGTCCGGGTCCCGAACTCCATCTTGTACTTGATCAAGCCCGGTTTGAGCTTGACCGTGAACGCATAGGTCTTGTCCGCCGCGGGCTGCTGACTCTCGGTTTTGACGAGCTTGTCATCCGCATAGACTTTCAGGAAAACGGCTTCGGCCGGTTGCTCCAGCGTGCCGTTGTAAAACAGCGTGCCCCCGTTCTGGTCGTCGCGGGCGTAGAACTGATTGTCCACGGGCTGTTCGTCCTTGTCGGGCGTCCGCTGGACCCAGGGGTCGCTCTTCGGCTCGGTCACCTGGATCGCCGTGGTGGCGGCATAATCCGCACCGCCGTTGTTGAGCGTCAGCTTGACGGTGAGCGGGCCGGTGTATTGCGACCGCGTGAGGATCAACTTGCCGGGAACCACTTCCTTGAGCACGGCGCCGCCGGAGACGCTCCAACGGTAATGCAACTCGCCGGCGCCCTTGGCCTGCATGGCGGCGAGGTTGCTGATCAGGGGGACCACTTCGATGCGTTCCCGACCGTTCCACTGCGCGGGCGCCCGCAGGGTGAACACCGGCTCGGGAATCGCTTCCCTGATCTCTACGTGAATGTTTCGGGTCTTGACCTCGTTGGCATACAACGCCTTGAACTGCAGCACGAACGCCGTTTCGCTCTCCACGCGCCCGGCGTCGAAGGTGTAGGCATACTGATCCACGGCGGCGATGCTATCCGTGTTCCCCCGCTTGATGATCCAGTACACCTTCTGGGCGCCGCCGGCCTGGGCAGTGACGGTCACGCTTGCGCCCTCATCCAGCTTGATCTCCGCCGGCGCAACCGAGAATTCATGGCCCGGCTGAGCCAGGGTGCCGACCAGCGTCTGCATGGGCTTCTGGTTTTCGTACTGCAGTTTGGCCCAGTCGGCGGAGCGCGTGACCTTGGAGATGCGCACCTCGTCCATGTCGCCGACAAACCGGTAATTGTTATACCAGCCGCCGACGTACATCCGCGCGGGGCTCTGGATCGCCAGCGGGGCCGCCGCGGACGTCGAAACGCCGTCGAGGACGCCATTCACATAGATCCGTGAATCTCCATTCTTGAAGGTGTGCATCACGTGAATCCATTGGGCCAGGGGCAGCTTGGTGCGGCTGGCAACGTCCGCGCCCGAAAAGTAACACCCCATTTTAATGTGCGGCGGGCTTTCAAAGTCCATCAACACTTTGCCCTGGCGCTGCTCGTTGCCCCAAGCCAGGGGGGTGGCGTTCGGCTTCTCGGCCTTGAACCAGAGTTCCGTGGAATGGGGGCTGGAACCGGTCGGATAGTTCGTGATGCCTTCCCCGCCCTTGATCCCCTGGCCGACATCAAAATGCCGTCCCTGGCCGATCATGCCGGCGCACGCCGTCGTGCTGACATTGGTGGGGGTCAGCGTGCCTACTTCGTCTTTAATGGGATCGCTCAGATGCAAGACGCTGACGTAGCCGTTTGACTCGTTGAACACGGCGGCGCCGCTGGATGCGCTGGCCGCGTCGGCTTTGCCCCAGTGCAATTTGATTTCCTGGCGCGCGTTGCCCTTGATCGTCGGAATGCGCACCCAGATGCTGGCTGTGCCCTGCATAGCATTCCATTCCTCGATCTCAAACGCCAGGGGCTTGCCGTCAGCCGAAAAGCGGATATCCGTGCCGTTGGGTTGCGTCTGGCTGAAATCGAACGTCGCTTTGTTCAACCGCACCAGGAGCGGAAAACCTTCCTCGGACGCCGTGGCCGGCAGGTCCGCCCCCTCGGGCGTGGTGAGAATCCAGAGCGAGCCGGCATGCTGCCACCCCTCATATTGCGCCGGCGCTGATGTGAGCGCCGCCAGGAGTAGAAAAGCGCCGAACAGAAACTGCTTGGTCATGGCACGAACCTTTCGCTGATTGCCGCGTTGCGGGTTCTTATAGCCGCCGCCATGACCGCCGTCCACGATATTCCCGCGCAGTGTTGCATCGAAATCCAGCAGAAGTGGCGCGGATCGGGCCGCGCAGATCACGCATGATACCGCCTGCCTTCCGGCTCATCGCGGATGGCCGGTATACGTATACATCCTCCTGCGCTGCGCTACGGAGGACGCTTCGCCGAAAATCAGGCCGGTCTGACGCGTTCCCGCGCGGTCCTCCTCACGGAGGACAACCCGATCCGCGCCACGCTTATGCCATCCGCCTTCGCCGAAACGGCTACGGTGGACGGGTCGCGAAACGCGATGGGAAGGGACAATCCGCTGAAATTCCGGGGAGCGCAGCCGCCCTCGGCTGCCGTTCGGCGCGCCCTCGCGCCGAACATCCCATCCCCGAAACGTTCATACGTTCCGCTCCAAGCATGATCAAGCCGCCCGCAACGTAGCCGCGCCACGGATTGCACAGGAACTGGAATGGAATATTCGCCGCCCGCCTGTAGGCCGGGTCTCCGACCCGGCGGTTGCGGCCGGAGTGGTGCCCTTCCGCATGGTGGGCGGGGCTTCTGCTACTCCGCGAAGGCTGCCTTCGCTACGAAGCACGAGCAGCCCCGCGTCCGGATCGCGGGGCAAGGATGCCCCGCCCACAACGAAGCCCACCCTCACCGTGCTGATAAACGCCGGCCACCCCGGCCGCTCGGCCTTTTTCTTGCCCGCCGGCCCCGGAAGCAGACGCGCGAACCGCGATTCCATCCGCACCCAAGGCTTGACGCCCCGGCCACCCCGGCCATAATCCCGCCATGATGATTTTGGGCAGAAATGAACCCCATCCGGCGGCGCCCCTCTCCGATCATCGGACTGGCCAATCCGTCGCAGCCCCTGCCAGTTTGCATCGGCCAATCGGGCCTGATTGTGGCGGCATAGCAGAAATAGATATAATGCTGCTGGGCCGTTCTTCTGATGGTTGCAAGGTTTACGTCCGCTGAGCGGGATGGAGCGGGGATGAAGCGAGTATCTGTAATGCCGCTAATCTTAGTTGTGATACTATCCGGGTGCATGTCTACCAGGAGAAAAGCAGACGATTTCTATCCCTGGATATTCCCAACATCCACGTTCGAGCGCGAGGGAGAGTTCTGTGCTGCCGGCTTCAAGCCGAAAGAGGAGATTCTCAAAGAATCCGGAACGAATGACTACGCGAACCTGATCGCGCCGCTCTATTCCTATGAGGCGCTTTACAGGGATTTCGGTACGAATGAGGCCAAGCGCATAATCAACGATCCATTCACAACGCAGGCATGCCAATATGTGACCTTTCTATGTCCTTCCGATCCCACAGAGATGTTCCATTACTATGACAGGCTGTTTCGCGCAGATGGCTGGAGTGTGGTGAGAGAGCCTTTTGGGACCGAGCACGAGTGCTCATTGGGCAGAGGTATATGCGTTCTGAAAGGCAGAGTGTATTCAAAAGGCAGGAAACTTGTAAGATTCGCCATCCTTGGTCATACCGGCGAGGAAGACCCGCACCCGGATCGATGCTTGATTTGGGAAATCAATCTAAGCTTCATAAACATGCACCCGAGGGAGCTCCTTGGACCTCATTACCGGGAAAAAGGCCGGGAGGCGTTCTCGATGGCATATCACGTATACGTGCCGATTTACAATCAGAAGCACTACCGCTTCATGTCGGGAAGGCAAGGCACAACGGTTCTACCGGGCCATAAGCGTGTTGAGGCGCTTGCTTGGTTGGAAAGCAACAACTACAAGAACGGTTCCCCGCTTGCAGGGAACCGGTTTAAGTCGAAGGCCGACGCCATTCAGTTCGTGAAGAAGCTCTATGCGCTGGGCGCCACATCCGTGTTCGTCTCCCGCATCAATGAGGATCCCGGATTGCTTCAATATTCGGGTGGTCCGATTTCGTGGAACCTTGTCGTGGGTCTTCCAGTCGACAAAGAAAAGAGAGCCGCGCTATTTAGAATTGAGAGAGAGGAAATGCAGCCGTTCGATGCAATTGAAGACGAAGGATTCGCCGAACTCCTGCTATTGTGGAACTAACCAAGGAGATAGCCCCCACAGCATCCCGTACGTCACCGGCGGAGGCTCCCTGCCGCCTTGCTTAGTGCCGGGAGTCTACGTCACGTGGAATCAGACGACCTTTTCTCACCTGCCGGCCACCTTCAGCCCCCAGCCTTCAGTCTTCAGCCTTCTTTATTTCCACCTCGCAGAACGTGAGCGCGGCAATGCCGTTGACGCCGATCAGCAGCTTATCCTGACTCCAGTTCATTTCCTTCAGGTACGAGATCTTCTTCGCCGTCGAGGCGGCCTTCAGCTTGAGCATGATCACATTCCCGGCCGCGGCGCCTGAAACAACCTGCTCGCCGACTCCATCCAGGTAGAACTGACCGGCCAATGCATCCGTCCAGACCACGGGCTGGTCGAACTCCAGGGCAATCGCATCCCGCTGGCCGGCCGCATAGTACGCCCGCTTGAGATTGGGCGCCGTGATGGAGGTGGCGGGCGCCTTGCCGTAGAAGTCCCGTTCGATCAGCGGCTGCATCAGGCGCGCGAATTCCGCCCAGCCGGTCAACGGATAATGGCAGCCTCCGGCCGGTTTGATGCCCAGCGTCGGCATGATGTCCATATTCGAGAACAACCGCGGCAGATTCCGCTGCACCTCGCGCAACATGTCGCCATGCCCGTTCCCCATGCTGCAGGAGTTGGGCCAGATCTGGAAGAGGTAGTAGTGCCGGATATTCGGGAAATCCTGCTTCCAGGCCGCCGCCATGTCCAGAAAGTACGGTGTGTAAGACTCCCATCCATAACCGCCCGCGGGGCCATCCGAGCCCTGATCGCTCTCGCCCTGGTGCCAGAGCACGGCACGGATGCCATGCGTCAACCGGGCCTGCTCCACCCGCCATAACATCCGCCCGTAGATTGTGGCCAGGTCGGCGTGGTTGGTCGCGCAGCGCTCGTGCTGGTCAATCCGGGTGCCGCCGACCGCGCCATTGATGACGAAGATCGGGATCTGCTGGCTCTTCACCAGGCGCTTGGCGAGCTCCATGCCCCAGTAGCCTAGCTCGGCCTTCTCGCCCTTTTGCGCCTTCCAGACCGGGAGGCACCACCGGTTCACCCGCGCCCCTTGCGGCTCGCCGTCCGGGCTGCCATAACTGCGGATCCATTCGCTGGTGTCCGGCGGGGACTGTTCCCCGGTATCGGTGGCCAGCGCGTTGGACTGCCCGTCAATCAGGTAGGCATCGCCGCACACCAGGTTGGTCACGGTCTGCATCACTGTCTCACGGCCGCCCGTTTTCGTCCCGAACTCCACCTTGTATTTGATCAGCCCCGGCTTGAGCCGGACCGTGAACGCATAGGCCTTGCCCGCCCGGGGTTTCTGGCTTTCGGTCTTGAGGAGTTTGTCGTCCGCATAAACTTTCAGGAAGACCGCCTCGGCCGCGTTGGACAACGTCCCGTTGTAATACAGCGTGCCCCCGTTCTTGTCGTCGCGGGCATAGAACTGGCCGTCCTCCGGCTGTTCGTCCTTGCCGGGCGTTCGCTCGACCCACGATTCGCGCTTCGGCTCGGTCACCAGGATCGTCGTCGCCGCGGACACCGCGGCGCCGCCGTTGTCGAGCGCCAAGCTGACGGTGAGCGGGCCGGAAAATTGCGACCGCTGGAGGATCAGCCGGTCGGGCGCGATGTCCTTGATCACCGCGCCGCCGGAGATGGTCCAGCGGTAATGCAAGTCGCCCGCGCCCTTGGCCTGCATGGCGGCAAGGTTCTTGATCACCGGTACTACTGTCGTAGTACGCCGGCCGTCCCACTGCGCCGGCGCACTGAGGGTGAAGATCGGCTCGGGGATCGTGTCCTTGACCGTCACGGGGATGTCCTTGACCTTGACCTCGCCGGCGTACACGGCCTTGAATTGCAGCGCATAGGAGGTATCGGCCGTCACGCGGCCGGCCGCGAGGGTGTACGCAAACTGATCAACGGCCACCACGGTCTCCCGGCCATCCCGCTTGAGAATCCAATACACCTTTTGGGCGCCGCCGGCCTGGGCGGTGACTGTCACGCTCTGCCCCTCGTCCACCTTGATCTCCGCCGGCGCAACCGCGAAGGCCTGGCCCGGCCGCGCCAGGGTGCCGACCAGCGTCTGCAGGGGCTTCTGGTTCTCATACTCCAGCTTGACCCAGTCGGCGGAGCGGACCACCTTGGAGACCCGCACCTCGTCAATATCGCCCAGAAAGCGATAATCGCTGTACCAGCCGCCGACGTACATCCGCGCCGGACTCTTGATTGCCAGCGGGGCGCCGGCAGCCGTCGAGACCCCATCGAGCTGGCCATTCACATACACCCGCGAATCCCCCTGCCGGTAGGTATGCACCACGTGCACCCACTGCCCCATCGGAAGCGGACGGCCGCCCGCCACATCCGCCCCCGAGAAGTAGCACTCGATTTGAATATGCGGCGGACTGGCGACCCGCATGGTCATCTTGCCCTGCCCGTGTTCGTTGCCCCACGCCAGGGCGATGGCATTCGGCGCTTCGGCCCGCAACCAGGCCTCGGACGTGTGATCGCTGGCGCCGGTCGGGAAGGTCGTGATGTTTTCCCCGCAGTTGATGCCCCGGCCGGGGACAAAGTGCCGGCCCGGTCCGATCACGCCGACGGCGGCCGTCGTGTCGTTGTTGGTGGGCGTGAGCGCGCCGACGGCGTCCTTGACCGGATCCGCCGGATCGTTGAAGTGCAGGACGGTGAGGGAGCCGTTCGACTCGTTGAACACCGCCTTCCCGCTCGACTCGCTGACCGCATCGGCTTTGCCCCAGTGTAGCTTGATGTCCTGCCGCGCGTTGCCTTTGATCGCCGGAATGCGCACCCAGATGCTGGCCGTGCCCTGCGTCGCGTTCCAGTCCTCGACCTCGTACGCCAGCGGCTTACCGTCGGACGAAAAGCGGATGTCCGCGCCATTGGGCTGCGCCTGGCTGAAATCGAACGTCGCCTTGTTCAGCCGCACCAGCAGCGGGAAGTTTTCTTCCGCCGCCGTCGCCGGCAGATCGGCCCCGTCGGGCGTGGTGATGATCCAGAGTGCGCCGGCATGCTGCCAACCCTCGTATTGGGCCGGGGCCGCCGTTGCCAATGCCAGGAGCAGGCAGAAGCCGAGCAGATGCTGTTTGATCATGATATTAACCTTTCGCTGGTTGCCGCGTTGCGTTGCGAGTCTTTATAGCCGCCGCCATGCCCGCCGTCCACGTTATTCCCGCGAGCGCCTGCTTCAGTTCGTCGGCACGAGGAGAGGACAGCATTGACAGGATGAACAGGAAGGACAGGATGGGCGGAGGAACTTCGTGAAATCCCCATCCTGTGAATCCTGTTGATCCTGTCAAATCTCCATCGGGACGCTCAAGAAACGTTCACGGCCGCCCCGCCGGCGGCGGGGGCCTCCGCCACCTGGAAGTACAAGGCCTTTCCCTCGCCTGCCGGCCTGTAGGCTGGGTCTCGGACCCGGCGGCTGCGGCCGGAGCGCGGGGCAGGGATGCCCCGCCCACAAGGAAGCCCACCCTCACCCTACAGACGGACGCCGGCCACCCACGCCTCTCGGCCATTTTCCCCAATAACCACAGAAATGCAGTGGTGCGAATCGCGTCTCGTCCCGCATCAAAAGCTTGACGCCCCGGCAACCCGGCCATAATCCCGCCATGATGATTTTGGGCAGAAGAGTGACGCATTCGGGGGCACTCTCCCGCTTGAGGCATAGCATGTTTCCTGTAATATTTTGCTTACCCTCAAATCGTCGTCGTAACTCACATATTTCCAAGGGGCGGTTTGAGGCATAGTACGCTTTGGCGGACTGAGCACCGCAATATTTCTGAGGGCTAATACACTGTTGCCCTTTTGCTGCCGGCCGGCGGATCATTTCTTTGCGGGTTCGATGGACACTTCGAAGAACGTGAGCGCGGCGATGCCGTTCTGCCCGTACAGGAGGTTCTTCGGGTCCCATTTCTTGTCCACGAGGTAGGTGATCGTCCGGGCGGCCGCAGGGGCCGCCAGCTTGAGCTTGACCACGTTGCCGGACGCTGAGCCCGCGGTCACCATGCCTTCGTTCCCGTCCGGATAAAACTGGCTGATCAGGGCGTCGTTCCACGCCATGGGCTGGTCAAACTCCAACGCCAGCTCATCCAGTTTGTCGCTCGTGTAATAGGCCTGCCGCAGGTCCGGGGCCGTGACCACCTTCCCGGGCGCCTTCCCATAGTTGTACTGCTCCACTACCGGAAGCAACTGGCGAGCCAGTTCGGCGTAGCCGGTGGGCGGGAAATGGCACCAGCCTTCCGGCTTGACGCCCAGCGTGGACATGATGCTCATGTCGGAGAAGTGCCGCGGCAGGAGCCGCTGTACCTCGCGCAGCTTGTCGCTGTGCCGGTTGCCGCCAATGGAGCACGAGTTCGGCCAGATCTGGAAAATATAATAATGTTGGATATTGGGATAATCCTGCTTCCACGCGGCCGTCATGGCCAGGAAGTGCTGCTCGTGCGATTCCCAGCCATACCCGCCGGTCTCGCCCCAATTGCTCTGGTTGCACTCGCCCTGATGCCAGAAGGCGCCGCGAATGCCGTGGGTCAGCCCGGCCTGCGCGATCCGGTTGAGCAGGCGTCCGTAAATCGACGCCTTATCCAGGGAGTTCGTCGGGTTGCGCTGATGCGCCTCAATCAGGGTGCCGCCGACGGCGCCGTTCATGATGCAGATCGGGACTTTCTGGCTGTCCACCAGCAGCAGGGCCAGATCCATGCCCCAGCAACCAATCTGCCAATGCCCGCCCTGGCGCCGGACGGCGTTGCCCCAGCCGCTGTTGATGTCGCCCTCGTTGTCGCCGAAGCTGCGGATCCACTCGCTCGTGTCGGTGTGTTCGCCGGGCCCCCAATCCACCGCCAGCGCGTTGGATTGTCCGTTGATCAGGTAGGCATCGCCGCACACCAGGTTGGTCACCGTATTCAAAACCAGCTCCGTGTCACCGTTCTTGGAACCGAACTCCACCTTGTACTTGATGAGGCCGGGCTTGAGTCGGACGGAGAACGCGTAGGATTTTTCTGCGGTGGGTGTCTGCATTTCGGTTTTGATGAGCTTTTCGTCGGCATAGACTTTCAGGAAGACCGCGTCGGCCGCGTTGGACAAGGTCCCGTTGTAATACAGCGTGCCCTCGTTTTTGTCGTCACGGGCATAAAACTGATTGTTGACGGGTTTCTCGTCCTTCCCCGGGGCGCGCTGCACCCACACATCTTTCGCGGGTTCCTTGACCGCGATCTGCACCGTCTGTATGACCGGCTGGCCGCCGTTGCTCACCGCCACCGTCACGAGCAACTTGCCGCTGTTGCGCGCGCGCTTGAGCATCAGTTTGCCGGGCGTCACCTCTTTGACCTCGACGATGGTCGGTACGGTCCAATCGTATTTCAGCTCGATGGCCTGCTTCGCCTGCATCGCTTTCAAATTGGAAATCTGCGGCACCACTTCGATGGTCGCCCGGCCATCCCACTTCGCCGGCGCCTGCAGGGTGAACACCGGGTCCGGGATGTCTTCCCGGATCATTACGGGGATATCCAGGGTCTTCACCCCGTCGGCATAGACCGCCTTGAACTGGAGGGTGAACGCCTGGTCGCCCGTCACCCGGCCGGCATCGAGGGTGAAATTGAACCGGTCCACCGCGGCCAGCGTTTCCACCCCACCGTTCTTGACGATCCAATAAACCTTCTGGGCGCCGCCGGCCCTGGCCTTGACTGTGATGCTTTTGCCTTCCAGCAGGGATATCTTCTTCTCCGAGACCGAGAAGGCCGAACCCGCCTGCACCAGCGGTCCGACCGCGGTCTGCAGGGGTTTCTGGTTTTCGTATTGCAGTTTCACCCAGTCGGCCGAGCGGGCCCACCTGGAGATCCGCACCTCGTCAATGTCGCCGACAAAACCGCCGCCAATGCCCAACGACACGGGCGTCAAAACACTCAGCGTGCCGGGTACGGGCGCGGGCACGTCGGGCTGGCCGTTCACGTAGAGCCGGGTGCTCTGCCCGTTGTAAGCGTAAACAACATGCACCCACTCGGACTTCGGAATTACGCTGGTGCCCTGAAGGTGTGATGTGCCGCCATCGCCAACATGGGGCGGCGTGCTGAGAAAACTCAAATTCACGCTGCCAAACTTGCCCCAGCCAACAATGGTGGTATTTAACTTTTCGCCCTTGAACCACGCCTCGGTCGTATGCGGACTGGAGGCAAAAGGATAGGTGGTGATTCGATCCCCGCAGTTGATCCCCTTGCCGCCGGCAAAGTGCCGGCCCTGGCCGATCATGCCGGCCGCCGGTACGGTATCCAGATCCTTCGACTCAACCGTCCCGGCATCGTCCTGGACCGGATCGTTCATGTGCCAGACGCTGAGATAGCCGTTGGACCGGTTGAAAACCGCCGGCCCGCTGGACTCGCTGGCGGCCGCGGCCTGGCCCCAGTACATTTTCAGTTCCTGCCGCGCGTGGCCCTTGATCGTCGGCACCCGCACCCAGATGCCGGCCGTCCCGGCCGCCGGGTCCCAGCTATCGATCTGATAAGCCAGCGGCGTACCGGAGCCCGTAGCGAAGCGGATATCCTCGCCATGGGCTTGCGCCTCGCCGAAATTGAACCAGTCCTTGTCCAGCCGCACCAGCGCCGGGAAGTTTGCTTCCGCCGCCGTCGCCGGCAGGTTGGCGCCTTCCGGCGTGGTCAGGAGGTAGAGCGAGCCGGAGTGCTGCCAGCCCTTGTACAGGATCGCCGCCGTTTTGCCCGCCCCGGTGGGCGTTGCCGCCGGGAGGGGCGGATAAGCTGTGCTGATCCCGTATTTAGCCGCCAGGTAGGCGCCCACCAATTCTTCTTCCAGGGGCGACAGCATGGCTTCGTAACCGAGGATCTCGGCCACGTCGAAACCGCACGAGGCGAGTCCGTCGTTGTTCCCGAGCGCGTAGTCGGCCACATTCGTACTGTTGTCGTTCACGACGATCTTGAGCACCATGGTCCGGGTGAGGGGCGAGCAGTCGAACGCCGGGCCTGGGAGCACCGTCCCGTTCCGGGAAACCGCGACCGGGGATTGGTCGGTCCAGAACCCGGTGTCGTCACCCCAGGTATTATAGCTTGAACCCCGGCCCTTGAGGCGGCCGAGGATACCGCCGGCGCCGCTCCAGTGCGCGCCAGGCGAACGGATCACGAGATACTGCTCCTTGGCAAAGAAATCTCCGGCCAGGGCCAGCCAGTTGCCCCGGAACAGCGCCATCGGTTTCGAACCGAGTTGATTCAACGCCAGCGTTGGCGCGCCACCGCCCGGCGTGCCGTGGTGCGCATGGCCCGAGAGATCGTTCCAGATCTGTATCACCCCGTTGCTGCCCGTGGTGACGCCGACGGCCGCATCGTACCAGCAGACCAAACCGTTGGTTACGGATAGCGCCGGCGCGATTTTCAGCACCGCCGGAACGGACGGCTGCGCCGCGACCGGCGGATGGACCGGGATACTTGCCGGAACCACATTCGCGGGGACGGAATACGACGTGCTGATCCCATATTTGGCCGCCAGGTAGACGCCTATCGCTGCTTCTTCATTGGATGATAGCATGCTGGCGTAACCAATGATCTCGGCCACATCGAAATCGCACGAGGCCTGATCGGCCATCCCGATCTGGTAGGTATTCCTGCTCATGTCGCCATTGTTCACGTCAATCTTGAGCACCATGTATTCGGTGATGGGCGCCAGGTCGAACGGCTGATCATGGAGCTTTTTCCCATTCCTGGAAACAGCGACCGGGTACTGGTCCCCCCAGAACGCGGCAGATCCTCGGCCCAGCCGGTAGCTGGAGCTCCGCGCCCAGCGGCGGCCGAGGAAACAGCCGTCGCTGTTCCATTTATCATTTGGCGAGCGCACCACGACGTATTGCTGCTCCACGAAAAACGGCCCGTCCAGATTGAATCCGCAAGCGCCGCCGGAGGTCCGGAACTGAACCACGGGCTTCGCATTGATCTGGTTCGCCGCCAGGACCGGCGCACCGGCAACACGTGTTGCGCAATGATCGTTGCCCGACAAGTCATTCCAGGTCTGCACCACCCCGTTGGTATTGGTGGTAACGCCAACCGCGGCATCGTACCAGCAGACCAATCCGTTGGTTACCGGAAGAGCCGCCGGCGCGGCCTGACATTCCGCCAAGCGCACAAGTCCAACCGCCACGGCCACAACCATCATCATCACAAACCGTTGCATAATTAATTTCCTTGTAACTGACCGACAGGAAGAAGTCAGAAGTCAGACAACTGACCCGCCTACGCCGGGCTCCGGCGGGCAAGCCACTGACTTCTTTCTTCCACCTTCAGCCTACAGCCTTCAGTCTTCAGCCTTCTTAATCGGCACATCGCAGAACGTGAGCGCGGCGATGCCGTTGGCGCCGAAGATCAGACTCGCCGGCTTCCCGTCCCAGTCCCGCCCGAAAATATAGCCAATCTCCTTCGCGTTCGATGGGGCCATTAGCTTGAGCCGGATGACGTTGCCATCGGCCGTGCCCACACTGATCGGAGCCTGCGCCTCATCGAGATAAAGATCCTTCTTCATCTCGTCCTTCCAGGTCATCGGCTGGCCAAAGTCCAGGGCGATTTCATCCTTGGCCGCACGGGTGAACCAAGCGCGCTTCAGGCTGGGCGCGGTGACCGGTTGTTGCGGCTTGAACCCGTAGATGTCCTGCTCGACCAGCGGACTCATGAACATCGCAAACGCCGCATAGCCGTCCATGTCGAAATGGCACGACCCGCGACCAGCGTGCGGGCCGGCGATGCCGATGGTGGACATGACCCGCAGGTTGGAAAAGAGCGCGGGCAGGGTTCGCTGCGCCTCGCGAATGCCGTCGTCTTTGGGGCCCATGCTGCAGGGCAGCGGCCAGACCTGGAACACGTAGTAATGCCGGAGGTTCGGGTAATCCGTTTTCCAGGCCGCCGCCATGTCAATGAAGTATTGCTGGTACGATTTGTAATTCCAATCGCCGGTGGGCGCGCCCGCGCCGCTGTCGTTTTCGCCCTGGTGCCAGAAGACGCCGCGGATGCCGTGCGTCAGCTTGGCTCCCGTCACGCGCGTCAGCAGGCCGCCGTAAATCTTGTAGGGGTTGTGGTAGAACTCGCCGCTCGTGTCAAAGTGATTGGTGGGATTGGGCTGGTGATGCCAGATCGGGGTGCCGCCGTACGCGCCATTGATGATGCACAGAGGTATTCGATACTTCTCCACCAGGTTCGAGGCAAGCACCATGCCCCAGGCGCCGATCTGGTGGCAGCCATAATTCGGTCGGCCCCAGATATGCGTGCGGACGGCGTTGCCCCAATCGCCGCGGGTGGTGCCTTCAAGCTGATTGCCATAGCTGCGGATCCAGTCGTTGATGGGGGTGACCGAGTCTTCCGCGGGGCCGTTATTCGGCCCGGTGGCTTCGGCATTGGACTGTCCGTCAATGAGGTACGCGTCGCCGCAGACCAGATTGGTCACCGTACGCACCACGGTCTCGGCGCCGCCCGCCTTGGTGCCGAACTCCACCTTGTACTTGATGAGCCCCGCCTTCAGCTTGGCCGTGAAAGCATAAGAACTGTCCGCCTTGGGTTGCTGGCTATCGGTTTTGACCAACTTGTCGTCGGCATAGAGCTTCAGGAAGACCGAGTCGGCCAAATCTTTTAGGGTGCCGTTGTAATACAATGTGCCCTCGTTCTTGTCGTCGCGGGCGTAGAACTGGTTGTCCTCGGGCTGCTCGTCCTTGCCCGGCGTCCGCTGGATCCAGGGATCGCTCTTCGGCTCGGTCACCAAAATCGGCGCCGCGGCGGCCACGTCCGCGCCGCCGTTGTTGAGCGCCAGCCTGACGGTGAGCGGGCCGGTGTATTGCGACCGTTTGAGGATCAGCTTGTCGGGTGCGACCTCCTTGATCACGGCCCCGCCGGCTACGGTCCATTGGTACTGCAATGCGTCCGCGCCCTTGGCCTGCATGGCGGCGCGGTTGCTGATCACGGGCACCACCTCGATTGTCTCCCGCCCATTCCACTTCGCGGGCGCTTTCAGCGTAAATATCGGCTCGGGGATCGTCTCCTTGACCGTCACAGGGATGTCCTTGGTCTTCACCTCGTTGGCCAACACCGCTTTGAACTGCAGCACATACGAGGTATCGGCCACCACCCGGCCGGCTTCCAGGGTGTAGGCCAGCTGGTCCACGGCGGCGAGGGTTTCCGCGCCATCCCGTTTGATGATCCAATACAACTTCTGGGCGCCACCGGCCTGGGCGGTGACGGTCACGCTCCGGCCTTCATCCACCTTGATGGCGGCGGGTGCCACCGCAAACGCGTTGCCCGGCGGCACCAGGGAACCGACCAGGGTCTGCTGGGGCTTCTGGTTCTCATACTCCAGCTTGAACCAGTCGGCCGACCGGGCGACCCGCGAGACCCGCACTTCGTCCAGGTCGCCGGCAAACTGGTAGCTGCCCCGCAACCCGCCGAGCGTCATGCCGATGTCGTTCATCAGCGACATCGCGGCCTTGTGATAATTACTGCCCTCGAGCTGTCCGTTCACAAAGATCTGGCTGGTCCCGTTCGAGTAGGTGGCAGCCACGTGATACCATCGGCCCACGACCGGCGTGACCTTGGCGCCCACCCCGCCCGGGCCGTCGGACCACCAAGTAAGGCTCGGCGGTGATCCAAAATTGATCACCACCTCATTGCCATCGCTGGTTTTGCCGTTGAAGCGCGTGGCATACCGGCCCCAGCCGAAGACCGCCGCGCCGGCGGCCTCGGCCCGGAACCACGCCTCCGAGGAGAAGGCGGCATCGCTGAAAGGATAGCTCGTGATGTGGTCGCCGCCATTGATGCCCTTGCCCGCGGTAAAATGCCGTCCCTGCCCGATCATACCGGCGGTCGCCGTTGTCCCCGCGTCAACGGGCGTGATGGAACCGGCTTCATCCTTCAGCGCTTCGTCCAGGTGCAGGACGGTCGCGTAGCCGTTGTCGGCATTGAACACGGCGGAGCCTTTGGATTCGCTGGCGGCGTCGGCCTTGCCCCAGTGCAACTTGATTTCCTGGTGCGCATTGCCCTTGATGGAGGGGATCTTCACCCAGATGCTGGCGGCGCCCTTGACGGCATCCCACTCCTCGATCTGGTAAGCCAGCGGCTGGCCCGCGCCGTCGGAGAAGCGGATATCCTCGCCGTGGGGCTGCGCCTGGCTGAAATCGAAATTCGCCTTGCTCAGCCGCACCAGCGCCGGGAAGTTTGCTTCCGCCGCCCCGGCCGGCAGGTCCGCCCCCTCGGGCGTGGTGAGAATCGTCAGCGTGCCGGCATGCTGCCAGCCCGCGTATTGCGCCGGTGCCGCCTGGAACGCCGCTAGAAGCACGAGGGTGCCGAACAAGAGATGCTTGGTCATGGGGTGAACCTTCCTCTGATTGCCGCGTTGCACGTTGCGCGCCGTTATAGCGTGCGCCGCCGCCGCCGTCGATGTTAATCCCGCGCAGCGGGGATGGATTTTCACGGTAGAAGGGCGAGGCCTCTGACCGAGCCGACTCTTTCCTCGCATGAACAACGAGCGGCTGTCCGCCCGCTTGGTCTTACTGTTTGCCAAATTGCAACGACGGATCACCTGGCCACCGGCCGCTGTTGGCACTAACCGCGCTCAAGTATGCCGCGTTCAGCCCAGCGTAGGTCCGACGAGCGAGGCATAGAATCCCATCGCTTTGTTAGGCTCAGATTGAGCGGCGGAGCCTCACCAAACCGATTAATATAGGAAAAAAGCAGCGCACGTTCAGCCTGGGCTAAATTGTTTCCTCGAATTGGCGCCGCATATCGGACTGTTAATTTGCCCAATTGTTTTTCAACGTCAGCCACAGAACGAATGCGGCGTCCGATAACCAGCCTAGCTATCGAAGGGTGAGTCCATAGAAAGCCGCTGGCGGTGTGATTTGCATACCAGAAGTTCCAAATACGCGAGCGGAGCCTTGATGCGCGTCCGACATATAGGACTCCTGTCTTGTCTGTGCCGCCGATTCGTTTGACAGGACGCGATGTCCTTATGACGTAGACACCCGGCAATTTGGGCATCGCCTCCCACTCCTCATCAAATTTGTCAATTCGAACGGATTCGGACCATTGAATTCTTATAAGCAGTCCTTTGTTTAACATGCCATCAGAATCACACCATCTTTTCTCCACTTTTCATCTCAGAGACCACATTTGCCTAACCCAATTGTACTTAAGCTTCACCCGCCCGCTTCCTCACTCGCCCAGCACCTGTAGTTCCTGGAAGGCCGTGTTTTCGGCGTTCTCCGGCGTGACCGGGGAGACCACCCAGACCAGCCAACGATAACGGCCCAGCGGCTGGCCGGCGCTGCCGCGGATGCTGGTGGCCTCGAAGTCGGTCGGCATGCCCTGGCTGGTATCGACGGAAATAAGCGGCGTGAAGATTTTGATATCGGCCACCTTCCAGCCCGGATCGGCGGCGGCGCTGCTGCCGTAGAGCACGAAGTTCTGCCGGGCGCGCGCCCCAAGGGCCGAGAACGTATTGACCCGGGCGATGCTTTTCACCGCGGCCAGATCGAGCTTGTACATCCCACCCTCCACCCCGTTGGCGAAGATCGGGCCGTAGCTGTTGGCGACTTTGCCATCGGTGAGCGACTCGATCGGATCGTTGTTGGTCTCCGCGCCGCCGGCGGAGACTTGCGCCGGCAGCACGGCCGACGCCGGCGCCAGGGGCACCGTCTCGAAGGCGGGCGTCCGGGACGTCTCGGTGACCACATACGCATAGTCGCTCACCTCCACCGTGGCCTGATGCTGCTTGCGTATGATCGCGAGGGTCAGCTTTTTGCCGGCCGCCTTGTCGCGCAGCTTCTGCAAGTCCGCCACTGTCTTGACCGGCTGACCGTTGCACGTGCGCACCACGTCGTCCTTCTGGAGTCCGGCTTTGGCCGCCGGGCTGGCGGCGGGGACGTCCAGCAGCAGGATCCCGGTTTCATCCGGCAAGCCATACGCCGAGCGGTCACCTAGGCCGGCGATGTCGCGCATCGGGGCCTGCAGGACGAAACTCACCCGCTGGGCGGGCGGCTTCTTTCTGGCGGGTCGTCCGGCGTGCCCGCTTTGGGATATGGCCGGGGCACGGGCGATGGCCTTCAGCTCGGGTTTCTGCACGCCGAACTGGTCCATGGGGAAATTCACAAACCCCAGCTTCAGCGCCGGCGAACCCTCTTTCACGCGGAAGTCCCCGCTGGCGGGGTCAACAAACATTGCATCGGCGACGAGCGAGTGCTCGTCGCGCCGGGATTGTTCGGCCAGTTTCGCGGCGGGTTGCGGATCATTCACCCCCTCGGCATGCACGAGGTTGTAATCCACCTCCTTGCCCCACGGCGTGGCCGGCATGCCGCCGGCCGGCAGGTAATGATCCGTGAACATGATGTTGCGGCGGACGATGTCCTCGCTATGCTTGTACCAGCAATGGGGATGAAAGCTGTTGATGATGATGTTGTTTTCCACCACGCGGTAGAAACCCTCGCGATTCTTCAGTCCGCCATTCAAGCAGAGGTTGTTGTAAATGTGAAAATTACTGGAGCCGTCGTCCAGGTCGACGTCCCAGCCGTGATCGCAGCGCCAGCGGTTGTTGCGCAGGATGGTGGGCTTGACCGCATCCAGCAGCACGATGTCCTTGTTGGTCGCCCACGCCTGGTCGTTGTTCAAGTCCAGGCCGTCCAAGCCCCAAAAACGATCACGGCCCCAGGAGTTGAACGAGCCGTGGTCGCCGGTTTCCTTCACGGTGTCGAAGATGTCGCAGAACTCGATCACGTGGCCGCCCCAACAGCCGTCGCCGATGTTGATGCCGGCGCGGGGCACATCGTAGAGTGAGCAGTGCCGGACGGTGATGCCCTGTGCCAGTTCGATCTGCACCGGCGCCGTCTGCTTTTCGACGCGGCCCGTGAGATAGATCAGGCAGTCGTCCACCAGGCAGTCGGCCGGGTAGTTGTCGGTTTTGGGACCGGGCGTGCGATCGAGCGTCGCCAGGTTCTGGGAATGATCGTTCCAGTCGCGCGGCACCCGGGCCGCATCGCGGTCGCCGACGAACGCCACGCCGTTGGCGCCGGCCCGGGCGATGTGGCAACCGCGCACCGTCATCCGGCGGTTGTAATGATTCACGAAGACGGCGTTGCCGCCGACCTGGTCGAGGAAGCAGTCCTCCAGCGCGCAGTCTTCCGTGCCGGTGTAGAAGAGCGCACCGCCGCGATAGGTGGTCCAGTCGCTGCGCACCAGCGGCTCCTTATTCTCCATGAAAGTCCGGGCGGCGTGGCGGAAGGTCAGCCCCTTGAGCGCGAGAAAGCGGACCGGCGCCTGCGCGGTGCCGCGGAATTCGATCAGATGCTTCAACCGGACCGCTTCGATGGTCGCCTTGGCCAAATCAACGCCTGACGGCGGACAGAAATAGAGGCTGTTATCCTTGGCATCCAGGAACCATTCGCCCATGGCATCGAGTTCCTCGAAGATGTTTTCCACCATCCGGAATTGCTGGTGCATGCCCATCGGCCGGTTGTTCTGCCAGCCGCCCTCGTAGGTGAGCTTGTTGTCCGGCCCCTTGCCGGTGATGACGTAGTGCATGCCGCCCCACTCGGCGGCATGCAGGGCATGGATGAAGCCGCCGCGCGGATCGGCCCACCGGGCGACACGTTGCGGGCTGATGGCGTCCGGGGCATAGCCATTGAAGTGCCGCTCGTTCGGGTCGAAGTTCGGATACCGCGCCAGCGGCTGCAGCTCGCCATTGACGAACAGTTGATCGGTGGCGAAGCCCGCGGGCACCTTGGCCTGCAGGATGCCGTCCTTGTAGGGCGTCCACGTGAGGTTTGTCAGACGAACGCCCCCGCTGAGCACCGCCTGCTCTTGTTGATAAGCCTGATACACGACCGGGGCGGCCTTGGTGCCGGAATCCGCGGCCGTGAAGACTAGGGTTTCGGGCAAGTAGTAGGTCCCCGCCCGCAGCAGGACCGCCACGGGTTCGCGCCCCGCCGCCTTCCGCGCCGCTTGTTGCGCCCGCTGGAGCGTCGCGAAGGGCTTCGCCAGCGTGCCGGGATTCGTATCGCTCCCGGTTGGCGCAACATAGCAGGTTCCAGCCGGTGCGGTTGAACGCCCCGCCAGCACCGCCGGCACGACCAGCAACAGGATTCTCATCAACGGCATCGTTTTCATGCTTACTCCTTTTGTGTTTTTTAAGGTTTACTCATGTCCACAATGTCCTTGGCCCGGCTGCGTGGTGTCACCTTCAGGTCCGCGATCCGGCCGTTGCGATACCGGCCTTCCACCATCGTCTGCTGCGGCGCGTGGAGTTTGAAGGCGACATTCCATGTCTTGGGCCAGGCGGGCAGCAGGAACAGGCGATCGCCATCATGCTGCAGCAACATGAACTGCAGCGTGGTGAGGATGTTGTTGCCATGATCCTGGTCGGGGATCCAATCGAAGTTCGGCCCCCACATGACGGGGAAGCGATACGCGCCGTTGATCTGCGTGGCGCGCGCCGTGACCTGCCGGCCCGCCTCGTCGCCCAGGCCGAGACACGCGGCCTGGATGCTGTCCTGGCACCAGCCGTGATTGTGGCGGTTATTCCGCGCCGCGTACGTGTCGCGGGCCAGGGCCAGGTCGGCGCGGCCGACGCCAAAGACCCGGTAGGGAAACACGGCGTACAGCTCCGGATTTTCCGAGTTCGCGCAACTGGAGAAGGTCTCGGCGGGCTGGAGCAACCGCCGGCCGTTGACCTCGCGCACGGGAATCGGCGGCAGTTCGCCCAGCAGGCGCTCCCAGCGCTGCCGCTGCGTCGCGGTCGTCACCGCCGCGGGCAGGGCCAACAGGCGCGGCAGCAGGAACCGCAGCCCGGTGATTTCCGGCATGGGATTGACGGCGACGTGCCAGGTCTCGAGCGACTGTGCGGGATCGAAAACGATCTTCCCGTTGGCGTCGCGTTTCTGCCAATACTGGTCCAGGAAGGCAATCAGCGGATCGGCCAGCGGCACCAGCGTCGTACGCGCAAAGTCCCGGTCCTGTGTGAAGTCGTAGCGGTCGAGCATCACGGCGACCAGTTCCAAGCTGCCGTTCCAGTAGCGCCGGATATAGGTGTTGGCCGGCTCCGGCGCGGTGTTACCCCAGCCGTAATCGCCGTTGTTCGGCAGGCCCCAGAAGTACATTGTCTCCGGAAACACCGCGGCGTGTTCGAACTTGTAATAAGTCTGCACGCGCGCCATGCCCAGCGGCAGGGCATCGAGATACATGCGGAACCACGGCTGCAGGATGTCGAAATCGCCCGTCGCGAGCATCGGCCAGTACGCCAGCCGCGTGTTCTGGAACCAGTAGTTGCCGCCCCACTGCCGCCAGTCGGGATCGCCGTCCGGCGTCTCCGGCGACGCGCCGGAATGGTTCTCGACCGTGAAGATCGAGCCGTTGAACTTGATCGGCGACCCGCCGCGGCCGGAACAGGCGTTTATGAAGCGCTGCAAAACATAGCCGCGCGTGAGGATGTCGGCGGGTGCGCCGTCCCGTTCTTCCTTCACGAGTTGGCCGCTGAGATAGATACGCCGCACACCCGTGTTGGCATCCGCGGTGGCGGCGACATGCTGCCAAACGTCGGGCTTGAGGCCGGCGGGGTGGACCATGGTATGGTCGCCCACAATCCAACGCAGCGCCAACCCGGGATGCGTGTCGAAAGTGAAACCGTCAGCCTTGCCGGCCGTGCCTTTGTCGAGGATGCGCCCTGCTTCGTCTGCGGCCGGCTTGATCCACGCAGCGACGGTGCAGCCGGTCGCCAAGGGCTCTTCGGCGAGTTGCGCTTTCGCCGGTGCTTGCCCGGCGAGTTGCGTAATCTCATCGGCTGACATCGCCCGGCCGATCACACGTGGGCTGGCAACCGTTCCGCCGAACCGGCTCCCGCCTTCGGAGTCGACACCCACGCGCCACGGATGCGCGTTGACCGGCAGCGGGAGCGTTCCGCCGCATTCGACGAAAATCCAACTGCGGTCCCAGAACTCCCGCCACCAGGCCGCGGTGGTCCGCCGCGCCGATTCGACGCCCGGCTGCAAGGCCGTGCGCTCAACGCCGTCCAGATGCTGCAGCCAGGTCTCCGGCGTCACCGCGCGTTCCGCGAGGACGCAGATGGAGAGCCGGTGCCGCTGGGCGGGCGCGGACGACTTCAACGCCAGTGGGCCGTCCGCGACCATGTCTTCGCCGCGCAGGCTTGCGCCGAAGGTGTGGTACAGGAGCGGATCGGTGAATTTGTCCTGCAGGGTTTTCAGATGCTGGTTGCGCAGGGTGTCCGGATACAGCGAGCGCGTGTTGCGGTGGTACCAGACCACGCGCGGCGCGGCCGACGTCACCACCACGTCCGGCAGCACGACGGGCTTGAACGGCTGCGCGCTCAAGCCGCCGCCGGAGTGGCTGTCGTCCTGATCACCCAAGGGGCGCTCGCGCCGCCGCCAGAGTTCCACCGTGGCACGACAATGCACCGGCGCCGCGGCTTCCGCCTCCACGCGCACCACCGGCTGATCCGCGTCCACCCACAAGCGGATTCTGAATTCTGAATTCGGGATTCGGGATTCTATCTGGATGACGCCCTCGCGGAGTTTCAGTTCCTGCCGGAAGCCGTTCGTGGTCGCCAGCGGCGGATCGAATTGCATCCGGACCCGGCCGATCTTGCACAAGCGATCATTCTCATCCCACGCGTCGGTCTTGCTGATGTAGAAGATCAGATCGCCGGACGGCTCCACCCAGACGTTCACCCCGATGTCGCCATTGCCCAGCGGCATCGAGCCGTGCGCATTTTGGCTGGGAGTGTCCCAGACGACGTCGTACCGGTCGAGGTTCGCCAGCGGATCGACCACCGGCGCACCGGCTAGGGCTTGACCGCAGCCCAAAGCCGCCAAGCCCAGAAGCAGCGCCTTGCTCATCATTCTACTCCTATCGTTACAAGCATAAGGGTTCAGGGTTCGGGGTTCAGGCAAATATGCAGACGGCAGGGCTGCATTTCCGGTTTCTTACCGAGTTTCTCATCTTCAGATGGATGGCAACTTTGCCGTAGAAGCGACGGCTCGTCGCTTTTGAACGCGGTCGGAAACCGCATCTACAAACTAACAGGTTTCAGTTTTTTCTTTCCTGAACTCCGAACCCTTTCCGCCTCCCGGCTCACCGACTTCCGCCCGGCGCGCCGGCGATACTGCGCAGGGGCGGCTGGTTCGTGGCCGCTTCAATGCACTTGATCGCATCCTCGACGGCCGCGATCTTCTGCCGCTTGCAATCTTCGGGGAATTGCTCGTTCCGGCAGTAGGTCAGCAATTCCCGGAGTTCCGGCAGCGTGGGCTTGGCCGCGGCGCCGTAGGATTTCAGCACCGCGAGAATCTCGCCCATCCGGCTCTCGCTGCCCCAGGCGGTCTGGTGCCGCGCGTAGTCCACGGCCACCTGGATGCCATCCTGGATGCGGTGCTGAGCCAGCAGGTTCAGGCCGACCTTGCGTATTTCGTTCCCGAACATCTCGCCGCTGAGCGCCTGCACCTTGACGGCCTGCACGATATCGGGCCACAAGGTTTCCAGTTCCTCCGTGCTGAGTCTCGTCAATGTCGTGCGCAGCATCATCCGGCACAAGCCGTCGTCAATCGCCAGCACCCGCCGGATCGCGGCATAGAGCAGCGGCCGGTCCACCCCCTCCAGCGAGTCCGCCAGCAGGCCGTTGCGCCGCGGCAGGTTGTCCACGTAATCGGCCTTGAACAGCCCGAAGGCGATGTAGCGGCTCAACGTGCCGCGCGGATCGTGCTTCGGATCGGCCGCGATGACCAGCTGCAAGAGCTCCGGCACCGCCTTGCGCGCCGGCGGCCCGATGCCGGTCAGCGCGAACGCCGCGCGGATCTTGAGCCACAGGTCCGGATGGGCGAGCTGCTTGATCAGCTCGTCCGTGGCCGGCGCGGCGCGGTCTTCCAGGTATTCCAGCGCCTGGCATGCCCCGTAGCGCGCGTTCAGGTCCCGGCTGCGCAGCATGGTGATCAGTTGCGGGACATGATCCTCCGGCTTCTTGGCCAGCGCCATCGCGGAGCGGTAACGCACGGTCGGGGACCAACTGGCCAGCCCTTGCAACAGGGCCGCGCTGTTCTTGGCGTCGTCGCAGTCGTGGTCGCGCCCGTAACGATAGCTCCGGCCGTTTTCCACCACTTCCTGCAAGGCCATGCCGGTCAGCCGGTTCGCCCGGCTGACGCCGCGGCCGGTGATGTAAAGCTTCTGCTGCGGCAACGCGTAGGTCAGGACAAAGAGCCCCGTCATGTCCCAACCGTAGTTGTCGCGGCTGTTGGTGAAGAACGTGCCATCCCAGCGCCGCGCCAGGTCGTAAAACCAGCGCTGCTCCCGCAGATGGGCCGCCACCGCCTCCGGGCCCGCGCGGTTGGCGCCCAGCGCGCCCCACAGGAAACTGAAATAATTGCCGGTGTGACCGTTCTCCTTCTCCCCATAGGCAGCCGTGGCCATGCGCGCGAAGAACTGCGCCCCGGCCTGGTCGCCCAGGAGATCGAAGGTCAGGGCGGCGGAACCGCTCTTGCCGTTGTCGTCATGCAGGATGAAGTACGGCGGGTGATCGCCGTAGGGAATCGGGCCTTTGTTGATATAGAAACCGAAGAAGCGATGGGATTGATCCACCGCCTTCTGCACGACGGGATCGGCGACGCCGCACTTCTGCGCCAGCGCCATGGACATCCAGCAGATCAGACCGGACTGGTTGATGGCGCCGTACCCGCCGAGGCTGCCCAAGGGCACGTCCGTCGGCAGGGACATGCCGTGGCCCCACGTCCCCACGGCCGTCTGTCCCAGGGCGATCTTCGTGGAATATTCCCGGATGGCCGGCAGCACGGCGGCGTCCTGGGTGGCCAGATAATATTCGGTCAGAAACAAATTGGCATAGCCCCACTCCCAGGCAAACATGCCTTCCTTCAATTCCAGCTTCAGGTCCGCCGGCCCGACCTGGCGGGCAAAGGTTTTGACGGCCGCGAGATAGTCCGGATTACCGCTGGCCAGCAACGCCAGGGCGTTGATCTGGCCCGGAATGTCGTTGCCGAGTCCGCGCTTCACGATGGCGCGGCACCCCTGCTCGACGATGGTTTTCGCTTTCGCGCATTGGTACGGAGACGTCTCGCTGTAGCTGCCCATCACGGCGAGCCGGAGCACCACGTCCTGCTGCTCGCCGGAGCGCCAGCGCAGCAGCTTCAGGACGCCCAGGTTTTCGGTTTTTTCCGCTTCCGTGATCGCCCGGCCCAGCGCCTCGCGCGCGTCGCGGTCGAACAGCTTCCCTTTGACACCCACGATCACGTCAGCCACGGCCAGCACACCTGCCGCCGGCGAACCCGGGGCCACCTCCGTCACCAGGATCTGCCGCGCATCGGCCGTGCTGAAACCCCGGCTGAAAACCCAGCCGCGGGCGCCCGTCGGCCCCAGGGTCCAGTCGGAGTTATTATCCTGCTTGCCGCCCTTGGTCAGGTCCGGCACGTCCTCCGCCGGACCGCGGGCCGCCGCTGCCAGCCACAAAATCGCCATCCCGCACCGCACCGCGGATTGTGTATTCATCGGCAATTTCCTTTTTGATTTTCAAATACAACTTCCGGCTCTTCGTCCTCCAGCCGCCGATACCAGGTGCGGTACCGCGCCGCGATCGCCGCGGCGCAGACGAGGGTACTGATTGCAAACCACTGGAACCAATGGCCGATCAGGTACAGCGGGATCAAGTACAGGCTGAACAGTGCCGCCATGCCCAGCAGGGTGTTGAGCGCGATCAGGCGCAGGTTGTCCTGGCCGCGGTTGAGCTGGGCCGCGGTCAGCACGCCCGTACGCCGGATCCAGCGCGCCATGAAGCTCATGAGGAACGCCCCGGTCAGGAACGCCCACATCCACTGAATGTTGAACGACCGGAAACCGAAAAGCACCAGGACTGATACCTGCCACATGGTCCCCAAGAGCGCCAGCAGCCACCAGGGCAGTTTGCGCCCGCCGAGAAAATAATCGTCCATGTTCTGGGCCGCCCGGCGATGACAGTATAAACCCGCGAAAATGATCAGCACGAAATAGGCTCCGATGATGGCCGCATCCCAAACGGTCAGCTTCGTCATATCGGCCGCTCCCTGTCGTTCCCGCCAGCGCTCCGCCGCATGACCGGCGACAGCGAAAACATAGACGGTCCCTGCTGGCGTTCCAACAACCAATTACGGCTGATCGAATTTGGCATTCTGCGCCGCCACCTGCTGCGGATCCTCGGTGAAGCGGCTGCGATCGTAGGTCAGCAAACCGTTGCGCTCGTTTTCCACGTCGGTGATCTGCGTCCACACCAGCCCGCTGACGCCGGGCTTTTTGACCAGGGGCCGGTAATTGCCGACCGCCTCCAGGTATTTGGCATAGCCGTATTCGCCAATCACGCTGGCCCGCTCCCGGGTGGGCGCCAGGCATTTCGTGGTGCCGTAGCAGTGGGCATCCATGATCTGGCCGAGGCCGATATCCAGCGGATTCCAGCCTTGGTAGCCGCCGCCCGGCGCGCCGCTCTCGGCGTTGACCAGCCGCGTTTTGTCATCGCCCGCAATCCCGGCCATGCGGGTCATGAACGCGCGGATGCCATCGTCCAGTTTGTAGCCGGCGGGGTTCCACAAGCCCATCCCTTCGTTGAACACGATCCACGAGACAATGCAGGGATGGTTGCAGCGGCCGGCGATCAGCGCTCGCAATTCGACCCCCAACTGCGCCTGGCGTTCGGCGTCGGACGTGGTGAAGCCGGGGGGCTGGGCATGGATGCCGTCCCCGCTGCAGGGCATGTCCTGCCAGACCAGCAGGCCGAGTTTGTCGCACCAGTAGTACCAACGCTCCGGCTCGACCTTCACGTGCTTGCGGCTCATGTTGAAGCCGAGCTGCTTGATGGCTTCGATGTCGTAGCGTAGGGCCGCGTCCGTCGGCGCAGTGTAGATGCCGTCCGGCCAGAAACCCTGGTCCAACACGCCGTTGTGCAGAACGAACTGGTTGTTCAGCAGCATCCGGGTGATGCCGTCTTGGTCCGGGCCCAGCGACACCTTGCGCAGGCCGAAGTAGCTGGTGACCGTGTCCGCCAACATCGTCAATCGCTGGCCGGAGGCCGTCACCTTCAGATCGTAAAGGAAAGGCGCAGCGGGAGACCACGGTTTTACATCCGGAATCTTGACCACGAGTTCCTGATTCGCCCAACCGCTGGCCGAGCCGATCTTGGTCTGCCCGTCGTACACCTCGACTGTGGCTTGCAGATTACCATCGTCCTTGCCCGCAACGGCGGTCACCGTGACACGCACCGCCCCCTGGTCCAGATCCGGCACGATTTTCAGCGATGCGATGTGCGTCGCCGGCACCGGCTCCAGCCAGACCGTCTGCCAGATGCCCGAGCAGGGCGTGTACCAGATGCCACCGGGCTGATCCACCTGCTTGCCCCGCGGATAACCACCCAACACGGTCGGATCCCAGACGGCGACCGCCAGTTCGTTGCCGCCCTCTTTTTTCAGGACGTCGGTCACATCGAAAGAGAAGCCGTCATAGCCACCGCGGTGTACGCCCAGTTCCTTGTCATTGAGATAGACCGTCGCCTCCCAGTCCACGGCGCCGAAGTGCAGCAGAATGCGGCGGCCCTGCCAGGCCGCCGGGGTCTCCAACGTGCGCCGATACCAGAGCCGGCTGTTGGCATAGCCGCGGCCTGGCAGGGCATTGATCATCCGGCCCACGCCGGAGAGCGGCGCTTCGATCGGAAAGGGCACGAGGATCTCGCCTTGGTACGACGTCGGTGGCTTGTCATCCCGGGCGACGACGCTGTAGTTCCACAGCCCGTTGAGATTCAGCCAGTCCTTGCGCACCAGTTGGGGACGCGGATACTCCGGTAGCGCGTTGGTGGGTGTGACGTCACGGGCCCACTTGGTCAGGCCGAACGCCCCGGGCACCGGCTTCCAGTCGGCCGCCAAGGCCGAGACCACCAGCCCCACCGCGAGACACAACAGCATCAGGTATTTCATCGCGGCAGGATAGACCAAAGCCGGCCGGCGTGCCAGCCCCGGCCGCGGTCAGGAAGCAGAGTTTTATCCGCAGATTACTGCGCTTCGAAGCGATTGAAGCGGTACGGGCGGTTGGTCGCGCCGGGTCCGGCGATGGTCATCGCTGCGGTGTTGGTGGCAGACGCTCAGCCCGGTGGGTCGCAAAGATGGCCAGGTTGCTGCCGACCGGGCGCTCGGTACCCGGCGTGTCCCGGAGGCCGACGGGTACGTTGACCACTCGCGGCACGGGATCGGCGATGGCCAGCGTGGTGGAGCCGCCGCCATCGAGACTCAGCGCGTCGGTGACACCGTAGTCGTCCCGCAGCAGTCGGGCCACTTCCCCCACCGACAGGCCCTCGCTCCGGCCGGGCTGGCGCCCATCCACCGTGAAGAGCATGCAATGCCGGTTCGTCGTCACCCCGATCGCCGTGCGGGGATCGAGCCGGTTGTTCCATTCGCAGTCCGCCGCAGTGACGACGCCGTTGGACAGGATCTGCTCGCTGCCGGCCAGCGCATTGTAAAGCCCGACCGGCTCTGCCACCGCATAGCCGCCGGCGTCGCCTGCCCGGCGGTGCACGATCGTCACCCGGTTGCTGGCATCCATGTTCAGCGCCGGGGCGTTAGGCCGGATCGCGAAGGCCTTGGGCGGATGTTCCAGGAAGGGCGCATACACCTGCCCATCCGCGGCCGCCAGGCCCACAAGCGTCGCCGTGCCGGGATCCGGGTCGGGCGGCGGCCACGGCTCGAAAAAGTGCGCGTTAATGGCAAGCTGCGCGCGCTGCCGGATGAGAAACTGGAGCGTGGTCTCCTTTCGCGTGATATTCGGGCCGGCCGGCGGCGTGAGCCGGAAGCGCAGGCCGGGCGCCGCCAGGTCGAGGTCCACGAGGTGCATCCGCAGGGGCCGTGGCTTGGTTTCGCTGCGAACGATATGCGTCACACCAACAAAGGGGCGCGACACCGCTTCCATCGCCGGCACCTCGCCCGCCAGGACGAACAGGACGAGCGCCAGCCAGCCAAGCAAGGCTGAAGTCTGAAAGCTGAGGACGAAAGGCCGAAATCTGGAACTTGAAACCTGGAACCTGAAACAAAAGACGGAAATGGTGTCACGCCAAGACGCCAAGCTGAAAGTCCTCCTCTGAGGAGGACTGAAAGCCTTTCCCTTGGTAGGGGCCGAAGGTCCTTCCTTGGAAGGATAAGCCCTTCGCTCAGGAGGGACGCGAAAGAGGGGCGGATCATTCCTTTCCCTCGCGTCCTTGCGTTTACCAGCTTTTTTGGCGTGTTTCGCGTCTTTCGTAGTTAAACTCCTGCTTTCGTCCGCATAAGTTTAGGCATCAACCACAGAGGCCTCAGAGGTCCGCCAAGGTCACCGATTGACCCACGTTTTTTCCCTGCTTTCCTGATTTCCGCATTCATTTTGCTTTGGTTGCGGCTGCGCCGGCCTGTGAAATCTGCGGTCGCCTTTCGATATCCTGTCCTCAGGAATACAGTGCCTTTCAATAGCATGTGCGAAAGGCGCTCCGAACGCAAGCGCCCGATGACTCCTGAAGACTCCTGTTCCGCCGCTTGGGAACCTAACACTAGACCTTCCGGACGGATAGTCTATTGTGAGGTCTCCACGGCGCGCCGATGATTGTTAGGTCCCTGTAACGCCCCACCTGACTGACCCATGACCCCGTTTCATTGCATTTGCTTGTCTTTTCACGGGCGCTGCGGCAACAATAAGCGCATGCCACATTGTCCCCCATGGTGCGCGCTGACAGCCGCCGTGCTCCTCGCCGCCGCGCCGGCCCGCGCGGCCACCGCAACCAACTGGCCGCGCTGGCGCGGCCCGCAGGACAACGGCGCCGCGGCCCCCGGCGTGTACCCGGTGATCTGGAGCGCCTCGACAAATGTCCTGTGGAAGGTGCCCCTCCCCGGCCGGGGCTGTTCCACGCCGATTGTCTGGGACCGGCGGATTTACCTGACGGCACCCGTGGCGGGGCAGGACGCCCTGCTGGCCTTCGACGATGCGGGCCAGGCGCTCTGGCAGACGACGTTCGGCCCGGAAAACCCAGGCAAACATCGCAACGGCTCCGGCTGCAATCCGTCGGCGGTCACCGACGGCCGCGCCCTGTTCGTTTATTTCAAGAGCGGCACATTCGCCGCGGTGGAACTGGACGGGCGGGTCCGCTGGAAAACCAACCTGTTGGAGCGCTACGGCCGGGGCACACTGTTCTGGGACTTCGGCAGTTCGCCGGTGCTGACCGCGCAAGACGTGGTCATGGCGGTACAGCACCACGGCGACTCCTACCTCGCGGCATTCGACCAACGCACCGGCGTCCTGCACTGGAACGTGGAGCGCAACTACAAGACGCCGGTGGAAGGCGACCAGAGCTATGCCACGCCCCTCGTCTTCACATGCCAGGGCCGGGAAGCCCTGCTGGTGCTGGGCGGGGAGCGGTTGACAGCGCATGCCGCCGATGACGGCCGGGCGCTGTGGGTCTGCGGCGTCTTCAATCCCAAGGCCAAAAGCAATTGGGTGCCGGTCGCTTCGCCGGTCATCGCCGGCGCCGTTGCGGTGGTGCCCTATGGCCGCGGCGCCTGGTTGCACGGCATCCTGCTCGACGGGCCGGGCGGGGCGCTCGCGGGCGGGCAGCGGCTCTGGCAGCGCGAAATGGCCAGCGCGTTTGTGCCGACGCCGGCCGCCGCGCAGGGCCGCATATATCTTCTCGGCGACCGCGGCGACCTCGCCGGCGTGGACGCGCTCACGGGGCGGAGCCTCTGGCAGGGACGGCTGCCGGAGAACAGCAACCACTACTACGCCTCGCCCGTGCTGGCCGGCGGCAACCTGTATGCCGCGCGCGAGGACGGCGTCGTGTACGTCGTCCGCGCGGACGACACCTGCGCGCTGTTGGCCGAGAATACCCTGGGCGAACGGCTCATAGCCTCGCCCGTGCCGGTGGCCAACCGCCTGCTGCTCCGCGGTGAGAAAAACCTCTACTGTATCGGAGCGAGATAAGCGAGGGAAGCGTATGGCATACCAGATAGAGAAGATGACGGCTTTTTTGAAGCGCGCGTTTCAGGGAAAACCTCCAAGACGGCCACAGGGCGCCTAGGAGTATAGGGCGAACGCGCCCGGCGGTTGGTCTATTCCGTGGTCACGGTCACTCTCGATCCGTCATGCCGGATCGTGACCTGGGCCTTCCGAGGCAGACGCAGCAGCTCCTGGCCATCCTTGCTGTACGAAACCCACTGCACCTGACAATCTTTCATCGCGGCGGAGACCCGGATCCCGGCTTCGGCCGGGACGTTGTAAAACGTGAAGTCCTTCCAACTCGCCGGGACAGCCGGGAATACGGCGATGCGATCATCGCAGGATTGCACTGCCATTGAGAGCAGCACCAGGAGATAGGAGGCATAATTGGTCGTGAAATAGTAGTTCCCGTTGCCCGGCGTCTCGGACAAGCTGGTGTCCCAGCGGTCCAGACATTTCAGATCATGCTGCATGATGGCCAGCGCATGTTCGCCGCGTCCGTAGTGCGTATCGGCCAGGGCAAACCAGTTGGCCACAAACCCGATCATCCCCTCCCCCTGCCGGTTCCGGGTCCAGGTGTAGTCCAGTGTCCTGATCGCACGTTCGCGATCCAGCAGCGGAATCAGCTCCAGGGTGGGATAGCCGAGATAAACAAAGCCGCGCACTCCTTGATATCCCCCGCCGGCGCGTTGCTCCTGGTCGCCGAAATATTCCAGGTAACGCTGCTCGTTCCGGGGGATGCAAAGCCGGCCGGCGAGATCCCGCCACTGGTTGCGCAACGCCCGGTCCTTGTCCAAGGCCACAGCGGAACGGTACGCGATGAGCAGGCACCACTGGGCGGCAAGCGCGGCGTCAATCGGATTGGTGGCAATGAGATCCTCGGTGACCGAGGTCAACTTGGGCAGCAGGAATTCGGCGGAGGGATCCGTCCGTTGCGCCAGGCTGCGCCAGAATTCGGCCGTCCCCCGGAGCAAGGGGTAGACCGTGGTGGCAGCATAGCGGGGATCGGGATAGAACCGGCTGAAGCGGTAAAACAACGACGCCCCGAAACCGTCCAGATGGCGCTGCATCTCCCAGGGTGCGGCCGGGATGTTCAGTCCATCCATGGCGACTTCATGCGCAAAGGCCAGCGCGTCGGGACTTTGATTGGTGATCGCCAGTTTATCCATGAAATACCGGGCATTGCTCTTGAGCGCCTCCGGCTGCGCATGCCCGTCCAGCATGGCTTGGGCGCGCGCCGGCAGACCGACGGCCGTCAGCGCCTGCACGGCCCAACCCGCGGCGCCATAGGTGAACGGATGCATGCGCCAGCAGTCCACGACAAACATGCTTTCCCCCGGCAGCAACCGCCGGCTGCCGCAGGTGCTGATCGTCCAGAACAGGGACCGATACCACAACCGCTCCAGGGCGGCATCGGGCACCGCCAACACGGCGGTCTGCTGCCACAACGCCTGCCAAGCCTCCGCGTGGGCGGTCCGCAGGGCCTCGAACTCCGGCCCTTCTCCAGCCACGGCCGCCAAACAGCGTTGCACATAGTCGGCGCCATCCCAGTGCGTAGTCAACGCGAAGACGAGCGTCACGCTCTCCCCCGGCGCCAGCTTCAGGGCATAGAGACCATCGGGCAGCGCCGCCAGGGGCCTGCTGGTCCGTACCGCCCAGGCGCTGCGGGTAAACGCGTTGGTGGGCGATTGGCCGGCGACCGTTTCGGGCGCGGGCCTGGTCAGCGTGAAATCCCCCGCCGGCCAGCGCACCTTCCAGGTCCGCGCCTGGTCGCCGCCCAGGTTCTTGAGCCGGAGCACGACGTAGCGCCGTTCGGCCATGGAGCAGAATAATTCCGTTGCATAGCCGCAGCCCGACTCGTAGCCAACCGTGGTGGTGAGGACGCCATCGGCCAGGCTGAGCGTCTGACGATAAGTCGCCGTCTTCCGCTCCGGCCCGAACTCGTCGCACACCAAGACCGGACCGTCAATGGATTCCCGCGCCTGGGCGTCCTTCCAGACGTCGGCAGCCCAGAGCTTGGGGATACCCAACCCGGCGACATTCGCCAGCCCCCCGAGTTCCGCGTTGCCGAGCAATAATCCGAGCGCGGCGGGATCATACGCCGTGCGCACCAACGCATACTTGGCCAGCCGGTCCTGTTGCAGCGCCATGACCTCCGGGGAGGACGACGCCGCATCCGCCCCCACCACGGCGGTCAGCGCCAGCAGCAGGAGAAACAGAAGCAATCCGGGCCAGGGGCAGGTGTTCTTCATGGAGCGAAGCTACGAACTCCCGCGTAAAGGGTACAGGAAAAAACATCTGCCTTGATGAAATCGGCGGATTCCACCACCTCTTCGGTGGTTCTCACATCATCAATGGATGGAGCACTACGTAACCATTTTCACGACAATGTTCTTATCAGAGGGTTTACTCATAACGGCCGCCCTGCTGTTGCTGTCGCAGAAATTCCTCCCGTGTGATAGCGCTGCCACGCTCTGGGGTGACAAGCGAAAAACACCACGGACTCTGAGACCGTTTCAGCACGAGGTTCACGACGGCAACATCGGCCCGCACGAGCGGCGCGACAGGCTGTCGCGCCCTACCCTCAACCCACCGCCGCAGGGATCATGCGGTGGCCGATCAGACGTCGCAGATTTTCACGGCCTGGGCCAGGGACGCCAGCGGATCGCGCGTCGGGGAGAATTCCTGGCCGACGAAGCCGGTGAACTTCAGCGCAACGATGGCCTGCATGATGGCGGGATAGTTCAGCTCCTGGGTGTCATTAATCTCGTTGCGCCCCGGCACACCGGCCGTGTGGAAATGTCCGATGTACTCGATGCTCTCCCGGATTGTGTCAATGACGTCGCCCTCCTGCACCTGCATGTGGTAGATGTCGTAGAGTAACTTCATCCGCGGGCTGCCCACCTGCTTGCAGACGCTCACGCCCCAAGCCGTGCGGTCGCACATGTAGTCCGCGTGGTTGCGCTTGGAGTTCAGCAGCTCCATGCAGAGCGTGACTTTCTTCTCCTCCGCGTAGCCGATCACCTGCTTGAGGCCGGCGACGCAATTCCTGGCGCCCTCGTCGTCGGCCATCCCCGCACGGTTGCCGGAGAAGCAAATCACATTCGGCCAGCCGTGTTCAGCGGCGAGGTCAATGGACTTCCGGGCCTCCGCGATGCAGGCGGCGTGGTTTTCCACGCGATTGAAGCCCTTGCCGATGCTTTGCGCGGGCACCATGCTGCACACCAGGCCGTGCTGCTTCATGAGCGGCCAGTCCGCCGGGCCCGTCAGGTCCACGCCCTTGATCCCCATCCGGGCCACGGCGGCATAGAACTTGTCCTTGGCCGCCGCGTTCTGCGTCAGCCCGCCGTAGCACCACTGGCAGACGGTCTGTTGGATGCGCCCCTTCAGCGGCGCGTCCGCGGCCGGTACGCCGGCCTCCGCCGCCTGTCCGCGCCGGGGCAGACCCAGCGCCACCCACGCGGCGGCTCCGCCGACTACGCCCTTGATGAGTTCCCGCCGGCCCAGCCCGGCCGGTGGAGTCTGTCCTACCCTCCGCGTTTTTTTCATGGCCTGCTCTCCTCGCTGCCGTATCAGGCGGCGCGGGCAGGGTGAAACAATCGCGCGCCCTTGGCAAGCCGGAACAAGCCGCGGGCCGACCTGCGCGACCATGATCAAACTGGACTTCTGCCTGTGCAACCGGCTAGATTTCCCACGGTAGATGGCCGCCGCCATGTTCTGGAACCGGTCGCCACGATCCGGAAAGCTTGCGGAGCACGAGCATGCCAGCGACAAAGACTGTGGACGTAAAACCAGCCCCGGCCTTGCGGCCATGCCGGCGGGCGATGTTGCAGATCAACCACCTCGAAGATGGCTGCGTGGTCTATCATCCGGAACAGGAGCGCGTCCATTTCCTCAACCAGACGGCTGCCGCCGTTCTGGAACTGTGCGACGGTCACCACGGATTTGAGGACATTGAAGCGCGGCTGGCCGACCGCTTTGACCTCCGTGAACCCGGCCGCAACCTGGCCGGCGATATTATACGACGCTTTATCGAGGAGGGGCTGGTCATGCTTGAGGCGGAGCCGCCGGCCATGGCCGCCGGCGCGGCGGGCGCCCAAGAAAAGCGTTGACCCCTGATGTTTTTTCGGGAGACTGGTAGCGCTGTTCGGAGTTCCATCGAAAGGAGATCGCTATTTTGATCGCCATCAGGCGCTTGCTCAGGTTGGCAGGGAAGATCGCCGGGGGACGGTTGTCTGCACCGGAACGCGTGCCATGCGCTGCGGCTTGTCCTGTGGTTGTACGGCGGCTGCGCACACCATGAAATGAACCGAACCTTCAGTATTTTGGGCGATCAGGTGGTCATCGAAACGGATCAGCCGGATTGGCTGGAGCGCTTGAACGACATTGCCGTGCAGGCCCATGATCCGCGCCCCCGCAACCGGACCATCACCCTGCGCCTGGCGAAGTCGGACGGCTTCGTTCACATCGTGCACGAGGGGCAGATCATTGCGCAGGAGACCGATCTCGAAGCAGCCATCCGGATGCTGCATTTGCTGATCAACAAACTCGTGCTGGAGCCGCAGACAGAGGTCTTGAAAATCCACGCGGCTGCCGGAACCTGGCAAGGCCGTTTTTTTCTGGTCACGGGTGATCGCGGCGCGGGCAAGACCACGTTGCTGCTGAAGATGATGCTCGACGGCGCGGAGATGCACTGCGACGAAACAGTCCTGCTGCGCGACGGCCGGATTCAAACTTTCCCCCGCAAGTTTTACATCAAGACGGGCACTCTGCCATGCCTGCCGCGCGTCGCCGCCATCTGCGCCACGAAACGAGCGTATCCCGGCTTCTATGGCGGCCGGTTCTACTTTGCGGATCCGACCGATTTCGGCTTGCCGTGGCGGAGCCGGACAGAGCGCCCGTGGGCTGTGTTTCATCTGACGCCGGCGTTTGAGCAGGCGCCGTTGCTGCAGCCGTGCGCCAAGGTGGAGATGGCCAAACAGCTCATGTTGCAAACCGTCAATCTGGCGGGTGATCTGGGCCGGCATGTGGCCCAGGTGTGCCGGCTGCTGGAAACCTGCCGCTGTTACTCCCTGCGGGTCGGCGGCCTGGACGCGACCGCCGCCTTGCTGCAAAAGACCCTGGCATGACCACCACCGGCGCCGATAATGCATGCGCAGATCCGGCGCAGGTCCGCCCGGAATGGCGCGTGCTCTTTTGCATCGCGCGGGCCAACTGGCCGCCGGCCAATACGGCCGCATGGGCTGAAGTGAGTTTATACGACGCTCAGCGGATGGGACCCTGGCTGTCGGCCTGACTCTAACATGCCGCCGCGCACGGCGCGCGGCGGTACAGCGTGACGTCGCCCTGCGCCCAGGTCAAGACGGCGTCCGGCTGATAATGGGCCTGCAGATGGAATGCTTCAGGGCAGGTCCAGCGTGAGCGGCGCCAGGCCGGGCTGCGTGGCGGCCACCCGGCCGTCCACGGTCACCGTCAGCGTGCCGTCCTGCCAGCGGACGCCCAGGTCGTGCCCTTTCACCCGCGCGCGGCCGATCTCAAAACGCTGCAAGCCGAGGTTGAGCGGATGGATGCGCACCGCGCCGCTGAAAGGTTGCGCTTCGATCCCCGCGACGTGCCGCAGCACCAGGTCTATGAAATAGGAGTGGGCGTAGTCCAGGTCGGGCTCGTTGGGCTGACCGGTGATGGGATCGAAGTGCTCCGAGATGCACGGCCGCCGCAGGTCGCCGCCGATGAAATGCACCCGCGTGTACTTCAGCAGCAGTTCCGCGGCGCCCGGCGCCAGGGACGGATCGAATTCCTTGGCCGCGCGGGCCGCGGCATCGGCCACGTGGCAGGTGGTCATGGGCCAGTTGTTCCAGTTCCAGTAGGTCCAGCCCAAGGCCCGCAAGGCCGCCAGCTTGGGATAGTCCATGGACAGCGTCGGCACCGGGTACGGCGTCCAGAACTCAGCCGGGTTGAACAGGTGTTTGAACAACGCCAGGTGGTCTTTCCCGGCGATACCGGCCCAGAAGGGATAAAAGCCGACCGGGGTTTTGACCAGCGCCCACTCCTTGGTCACGGCATCGCGGTCGTAGAAGAATCCGGTCTTGGGATCCCAGAGCCGGGCGAGCACCGCCTGCCGGGTCTTCTCTGCCGCCGCCCGCCAGCGCTCGCGGGCGCCCTGCTCGCCCAGGGCTTCCGCGATCGCCGCCAGCGCCTGCAGGTCGGCGTAGGCGTAGCAGTTCGCATCCACCGTTTCCTGACGATACTGTAGATGCTGTTCAACCTGCTGGCGCATCTCCGCGGCAGTGCGGGCCAGCTTCAGCCCCGGCCGCAACACCACGCTCCGCTCGATGCTGTCGGCGGTCGCCGCGGCGTCGCGGTCGTCCTTGGGGCGCCAGGTGCGGCGGTAACTCAACAACTGGTCGAACGGATGGAAATAGAGGAAGCGAGCGCCGAATTCCTGCCCGGTGATGTTGCTCCACGGGTACGTTTCGTAAAGCCCGTCGTGGTCGGCATCCAGCTCGCGGTCGTACAGCGCGGTGGCTTGCTGCAACGCCGGCCACAGGCGCCGCAGCAGCACCAGGTCCGGATGCAGGGCCTGGATGTCGACCAGCGCTTTGACCAGAAAGTTGTGATACGGGAAATCGATCGGCGGCCCCTGGAGGCTCGGGCCGCTGTTGGCCCCGTCGCCGTCGAGCCGGTCGGGATAAATGTGGTTGGCCAGCCTCCCGTCGTGCAGGTTTTCGTAGAACGATTGCACGTGGCCATAGGCCCAGTCCGGCGAGCGCAGCCAGCGGAGATCGAGCATGCTCGGCCCGCCGGAGTAGGTGATCAGGGCGTTGAAGCCCACCGTGCCCTCCCGCGCCAGCGGTTTGCTCCAGTGGCCGTAACCCCCGATGTTGAGTTTCGTCAGGAGCGACCACCAGCGGAAATAGTAGAGCTTCTCCAGGTAGGGATCGGAACACGCGAAGCGCGGAATCGCCGCGGTCAGGGTCTGGTTCCAGTAGCGGGTGCTCTCCTGGCGGGCCTCCGCCTGGCCGGCGGCGGCCGCCGCCTGCGCCACGTCCCCGGCGACCGGTCCGAACGCCAACGCCACCACGCCATTCACGCTTTTCCCGGCCGGGACGGCCACGTCCATCTGCACCAGCCCGTTGGTGTAGGTCACCCGGTGCGTGGCCGCGAGCGATCCGCCGAACTGCGGGAGCACCGACCGCGGGTAACCGCCCGCGACCCGGAAGGCCAGGCGGCCATCCACCGCCTGCACGTCGGCCACGCCCTGCAGATCGAACGTGAAGCGCACCTGCTGCTCCCCGGCCGCGGAACTCCGCAGGACGTGTTCGATCAGCAGGGTATCGCGGGGGCCGATCCAGCAGTATTTTTCGGCCGTCAGGGCCGCCGGCGCCCGGCCGTCCGGCCCGGCCAACGGACCCGGCTGGAGCTGCACATAATCGGGCCGCCACTCGACGACGGCGCCTTGCAGCAGCTTCGATTTCACCGGCAGGTCGTCCGCCATGTAAATCAGCCGCGCGTGCTCGCCCAGCTCGGCATACAGGTTCCCGGGGCGGCCGACGAAGCCGCGGTCGGACCGGCCGCCGAGCAGTTGGCAGATATCCGCCGGCGGGCCCTCCGCCGCCGCGAGCCAGACCGGGAGGATCAGCAGCAGCACGGCGGCATGCCGCCGCCGCTGCGGGCCGCCTGCGGCTGTCCTACAGCAAGTAGCACCACGCCGCCGCCGCTGCGTGGGCGTTGCGGGTGCGGTCGCGCGTGCGTCAGAGAAAAACATGGCGGCATGGTAGTCCGCCCCTGCGGCCTAGCAAGCACATTTATCTGCACGAGCAGGACATCGAGCAGGGTCACAGCTCCAGCGCCAGTTGCATCCTCGCCAACCTGGCCATGCAGTTGGGCCGCGCACTGGTGTACGAGCCTGCCCGCGTATAACGCCGCCAGCTTCCGGCGTTATTCTTGGAAGAGCAGCAAGTCTTCACCCAACAGGTGAAGACTTGCTGCGATCATAAGGTCCCCCACCCGCCGTCTGCGGCGGGGCGAATCGTGTTGCGGATTGGGTCGTTCTCCGCAGGAGAACCCAAACGGGAGCGCGTCAGCTTGGGCTGGCTGCAAGGCGGAGCCGGTGCCGCTGGACTTGTGTCCGCGGCATCGGCGATCCTCTCCGGGAGAGGACAGACGGCCCAAGATCACGCGCGATCCGTTTGGCCCAATCCGCAACACTCTTCTCAAAGCCAGCCAACTGCACCATGTGGACTACTTGCCCATGTCCTTCAGGATGGCCTTCAGGCCCAGCACCGACCGCTGGCTGGCCTCGATGGGCGCGACGCCCTGGGGATACCATTCCTGCTCAACGGTGAACCATTCGGTGCCGCCCACTTCGTAGCAGGCGGTGATGATTCCCTTCCAGTTCACCGAATCCTTGCCGATGATCGGCTCCTTGCCCGCTTCGCCTTGCTTGACTTCCGGCTTGAAGTGCGTGGACTTGGTGCGGCCCGGGTACCGCCGGATCAGCGCGACCGGATCCTGGCCGGCGTTGGTGGACCAGCCGACGTCCTGCTGCAGCACGACCTCCGGCGCGGTCCGCTCGGCAAACAGATCCCAGTAGGTCTTGCCTTCGTGCTGGGCGAACTCGCCGGTGTGGTTGTGATAACCGCAATACAGGCCCTCGGGCTTCAGCGCCGCGGCCACCTGGTTGAAGGTCTCGGCCAGGCCCTTGCTGCGCTCGGGGTTCGCGAACGCGCCATCGCCCGGCACGATGAGGAACTTGCAGCCGATGGTCTTGTGGAAATCGATCGTCCGTTTCAGGTTGTCGCCCGTCATCGTCCCGAGGCCGATGTGCGTGGCCGCCGCCTTCAGGCCCAGGTCGTCCAGCCGCTTGCGTAGGCCCGCGGCATCCTGGCCGTACTTGTAGTAGCCGGCGAATTCGACGCCGTCGAGGCCCATCTTCGCCGCCGCTTCCAGCGCCTGGTCAAAATTCTGGCCGCATTCCTTGCGGATCGAATACAACTGCAGCGCGATCGGGATGCGCCCGGCCGCGGGCGCGCCCGACGACCGACCGGGCAGCGCCAACGCCGCGGCGCCCAGGGCGGCCATTTTCAGCCAATCGCGGCGGGACCAGGTCGTGCCATGCTGTGTAGCTATCTCCGGCTTGTTCATCAGGGTTGTCTCCTTATGGTTACTTGATGGTTCGTGAATTCTAATCCGCGCAATCGCTTATCCAAGATAATCCCGGTTGATGCGCCAACCGACGTAGACCCCCACCATGCTGGCGAGGCCGCTCAGGAAGAAGGCCGTCATGAAGCCGATCTGCGCCCCGACCCACCACCCGATCCATCCGAACACCGCCATGCCGATGAACATGCAGAGCTTTTCCATAATTTCTCACAGACATATAGCATCGCCGCAAAGAGGCGCAAGGTTAGGTTTGAAAACATTAACGTCTCGTTGGTTTTCCGCCGTTTTGTTTTCATGCTGCCAGCACTTCGTGTTCCGTTCCGCGCCAGGTCGTTGGTTGCGATTCTTCAGATCTGTCCCCATTTCTTTTCTATGGCGTGGACCCGAATCCATCGGCACTGCTGACACCAGCCGATCGTGAATTTCTTCCACGCCCATCCCGCCAGGCATAGCCCGTATTTCCCCCACGGCTCCGTAAATCCGCATTTCATGCATCGGATGTTCCAGCCGGGGGTCCTTTCTCCTGGTGTCATGATCTCAACTCCGATGTCCGCCTTACTTCTGCATCTGTGCAATCGGCGTAATCTGTGAATAAAAACTCCGCTTCCTGTTTTGCAATTTCAAATCCCCTCTCCATCCCCATCGTCAATCCCCGGATGCTATCCGCCGGCGCACCTTGGCCCATGAGCCAGTGATCAGGAAACTCTCGTCCATATTCTCCACCATCCGGACGAACTTGCTGATCGGGACCGCGAAGGAAAGCGCGTTCGCCGGGACGCAGGGCCGCGCCGACACGTCGAACATCCCCAGCACGGCCCGCGGTTGAGGCCCCCGGCCTTCGAGGCAGGGGTAGGCGGCGATCGTGGCGCAGCCGGCCCCGAAGGGCGCGATGACGCCATGCAGGTCGGCCTGGTCGAAGCCCGCCAGGGTGAACAGGCCCGACAGCACGTCCGGCGCGGCGAAGAAGATGACCACCTCGGGATCGTCCCGCTCCTCGAGCCGGTCCCAGCGTTTGAAGACGGCGTACTTGGCCGACGCCGTGAAACGGGGCGCGTTCTGCATCCATTCGCGCACGATGTCCGGCGACTTCTTGTAGCGTTCACCCTCCAATTTCCCCGGGATGCCGCACGACAGGAAGTAGGCGAACGATGGCGGGACCTCGGTCATGAATCCCAAGTAGCGCTTGCCGCCGTTGCACCCGATCGTTTGCTCCTCAAAGCTCAGGTCCTGGCCCTGGCGCACGACCGCAAGCTGGGCGATCAGGCACACGTGCTCGCCTGGGAGCGGCCTGAGGAGCCGGGCAAAGGACTCGTCATTCGAGTAGAAGAGCACCATAGGCAGATCGGCGCTGCCGAAGTGCTTTGACCACAGCTCAAGAAACCTGTCCCGTAAATTCATATTCATGCGTTTCTTCTCCAACGATCCCTCGTGATGTCATACCGGCCATCTGATCAACTCTATCTCACCGTCGCGCTTTAGTTCTTGTTTTGCGTGTTCTTCCCGTTCCCAACCAGTCACCCATACCTTTCCAGCCCTTGCCGGCGTATTTTTTGGCAGGATTACTCGGGACATCAGCCGGAAGACGCCCCTTGCGGGACAACTCGCCTTTACAGAAGGATCCACTATGAGCACAAGCCTGTAGGCGGGCACACGGTGATCGGTACATCGCCATAGCTCCGGGTATAGGCCGTTTCGGCCGCGGGCGTGATCAGATAGTTGCGCCCATGGGGATAATAACGGCGGAACACCTTCAGCGCCACGCTATCGAAGCCGTCAGGGTTCCACTTGCATTCAACCGCATCCACGGCATCGCGCCGGTGCGCCAGGACGAAATCCATTTCGTGCCCGTCTTTGTCGCGCCAATACCGCGCGGGCGTGTCAGGGAAATGCGCCTGCAGATGTTCCAGGACCAGGTGTTCCCAGAGGATCCCGTAATCGTCCGGGCGCAGCGGATCCCAGCCGCGCGCAAAGCTCACAAAACCGGTGTCGAAGGCGTAGACCTTGGCTTGTTTCACCAGTTCATGCTGGCCGCCCCCGTGGAACGGACGCACCACGGTGACCGCGTGGGTGATCTCCAGCGCGCGCAAATGACTCTCGACGGTCGGGCGCGTGATGCCCAGCGCCGTGGCGGTCTTCGTCACCTCCCATTGCCCGCCGCTCTGGCGCAGCACATATTCGAACAACGCGTTGAACCGGTTCATGTCCCGGAACCCGAACAACCGCTGGATGTCACGGGCGAAAAACGAATCCAGCCACTCCCGGTAAAATGCGGGTTGCTTCGCCGGCGCCAGCAGCGCCGGCGGCAGACCGCCCTGGAACAAGCGCTGCGGCAGCGTCGCACCAAACGCCGGCAATTCCTCCCATAACACCGGCGTCAGATGCACCAGGCGTTTGCGCCCGGTCAGCGTATCGCGAAACTTCTTGCTGGCCGCCAGGGTGGAGGAACCCGTGGCGAGAATTTTTATTTTAGGGAAGGCATCGGCCCCGATTTTCAGCACTCGCGCGGGATCGCGCAGTTGGTGAATTTCGTCAAACACCACGACCGGCTGCGCGCACCCGCGGAAAAACATTGGCGGATCGCGCACCAGCTCCTCGACGGCGGGCAAATCGCAGTTGACGTAGAGCAGGCCTTCCGGGCCAAGGCTCTCGGCCAGCGTGGTCTTGCCGCAGCGCCGAACACCGCACAGCCACGCGATGGGGGCTGCACGCCACGCTTGCTCAATCCGTTGCCGCCAGAAAGGTCTTGCAATCATGCGAGTGCACTATACACGGCGGCCTACCAAATGTAAAGTACGATAGCAGCGCTGTTTTATGCTGCCCGTTTCCTATCTCCGTCCATCGCGCCTCGCGATGGGTGTAACCGTGGCGCGGATCGGGTTGTCCTTCGCAGGAACGCGTCAGTTTCGTTCGGCTGCACCTGTCCTTCGGAGCCTTGGCGTAGGAGGAAGGCGGCGGTCCTCCGTAGCTCGGCGCAGGAGGATGGATACGCAACCGCGGCATCCCGCGATCCTCTCCGGGAGAGAACGGACGGGCCGGTATCACGCGCGACCTGCGCGGCCCGACCCGCGCCACATCTTCGCCCTTCAACCTCGGCAACACGTTCCCCGCAGCCGTCCAGCCGTTGACGGCACAGGCAACGCGGCGGACCGCTTTATTGCCACTCGATGACCAGGCCCTTGGACAGGTCCTCGATGGCCAGGCCCTCGATCTTGAGCTCGCGCATTTTGTCCAGCGCGCGGGGGTCGTCCTTGCCGCCTTCGAGCAGCTTGGCGCCGGCGACGTTGCCTAGCACCTTGTCCATCGGCAGGTCGAGCAGCACGATACGGTTGTTCCCCTGCCGGTAGTGGCTGGTGGTGCTCACGATCTTGCCGTCCACCTCGACGATGAACGACATCCGCATGCCTTGCAGCATCGCCGACATCATCGCGGCGGGCATCGCGTTGTCCGCCTTGGCCGCGGCGCCGGCCTCCTCCGGTTTGGCCGGCGCTTCCGCCGCCTGGGGCGCCGGGGCCTGCTGGAAGCTGACCATCGGCCGCGGCGTCTTGCGGAACGTCACGCGCAGGGGGTTGCCCTTGGCCTTGCCCGGCTCCGCGCTGTCATCCTTCTTCTGGTCGGCCAGGCTGAGGTTCAACTTGGTGACGTCGGCGAAGCGATAGGTGACGGCGTAGCCTTTCCAGCCCTGGGCGTTGGTCTTGGACACCTTGCTGACCAATTTGACATCCGGGCCCAGCTCGGCGGTGCGTTTCTCGATATCGGACTTGAACATCTCCAGCGGGTCGAGCGCTGTCTTTGCCTTGGCCGCATCCACCGGCACGCCGCCCTGCTTCAGTCCCTCGGCCATGCCGGCCGCCATCTGCTCCATCATCCCGGTCACCTGCGGCGACATGTACACTTCCTCGACCAGCGTGCCGCTGCCGTCCCGCTGGAGCTTCAGCACTTTCTGATCCTGGATGCAGCCGGCCGCCATCGTTGCCAGCAGCGCCAGGGCCAACGCCCACGAGTTTCTGTTCATGCTTCCTCCTTGGTATCTCGTCATGCACCAACTGTACCAACCGCCATGGATTCATCAAGCCTGTCTTCCAGGATGGTCACGACGGTTTGCACGCATACCTGGCAGACGCTGTGCAGGAGATCGCGGTCCTGGAACGCCTGCCGGCCGGCCGCGGTGGCGAGATCGCAGCCGCCGAGGAGCTGACGGCATTCGCAGGTGCCGTGCCGGGCCTCGAAGCGGCGCAGCAACTCCTGCGTCCGGACGTAGGTTTCCTCGGTCGCCGCCCGGTCCTGTCCCTCGCCGCGTCCATGCCGCAGGCCGAGTACCAGGATCCCGCCCGTCACCGCGCCGCAGGTGGCCTGCCGCCGCGCCAGGCCGGCGCCCAGGCCGCAGGCGATTTTCAACGCGGTGTCGGGCGGCAACGCGTACTCATCGGCAAAGGCCCACAATACCGACTGCGCACAGTTGTATCCCGACAGAAACTTCGCCACGGCCTTATCCACACGCTCATGCCCGATGGTCATAGGCCCCTCCTCAATTTTACTGCGACAGAATCATTATCTGTGCAATCTGTCCCGAGAAGTCGGGATCTGTGGATAAAACTCCGGTTTTCTACCTTCGCTTCTTCCGTGAAATCCGTGTTCATCCGTGGCAAATATTCTGCCTTATTCCCTCTTTCCAAACTTGGCGATCTTGGCGCTTTGGCGGTTTCATTCAGGTTCGATTGCGGCTAAGCCGCGTTAGGTCTTTGCGTTAATTCTGTTTTTCTGGTTCAGTTGGAACGGTAGGCGTTGACCCGGTCCACGCGCCGGGCCAACTCGCTCGTGTAGTGACGGCCCAGCGTGTCCTTGTGCCGGTCAATCCACTCGGTGAGCTTCGTAGAGCCCAGCGGGTGCGCCTGCACGAACAGCCGGTTCTCCATCATGCCGCGAATCTCCTCGCGGGTGATGATGACGTCTCCGACCAGCAAGCCCAGCAGCCGGCAGGCCCAGTAACCCAGCCGCGGCGGCACGGCAACGATCGGGCGCCGCACGCCCAGCGCGCTGCGGATGCGGGCGACCAGTTCGCGGTAGGTGAACGTCTCCGGCCCGATGGCTTCGAGCACCTCGTTCCGCTCGCCGCCGACCTGTTCGGCGGCGGCCTGCGCGAGATCGTCCACGTAAATCGGCTGCAGCTTGTAGTCGCCGGACCCGAACACTCCCATCACCGGTAGATGCCGCAGCGACCAGGCGATGTTGTTGATCAGGACGTCCTCCTTCCCGAAGAGCACCGTCGGGCGGAGGATGCAGCAGGAGACGCCCAGGCTTTGGAGCGCGGCTTCGAGCTCCGCCTTGCCGCGGAAATACGGCAAGTCAGACGTGCGGTCTGGATTGGTGATACTCACGTGGACAATCCGCCGCACCCCGGCGGCCCTGGTTGCGTCGAAAAGGATCCGGGTGTTCGCCACCGCCTGTCCGTGCGTGAACAGCCGGTGATCGAACCGTACCCAGTAGGTGTTGACCAGTGTCTGCACGCCGCGCAAGGTATCGCATAGCTTGCCGGGCTCATCAAAGTGATAGGGGAAAGCCGCCACCTGCGCGCCGAAGGGATTCGGCCGGCGCGCCGAGTTGGTCAGGGTGATCACCTCGTGGCCGGCCGTCAGCAGGCGCTGCGTGATGTAGCGCCCCGAGTAGCCGAAGGCTCCTGTGACAGCGATGCGCATGATGGTTCCTGCCGGACGGCCATGGATTATTTCGGCAGCAGATGCGCATGATGCTGCCGAAGCCAGATTTCGATGCGTTGCCTCAATAAACGCGCCAAGGCGAGCATTTCGCGTGCTTCGGTTTTTGAGATCGTCCCCGCTCGCTCGTAATCGCCAACGTTGCGTTTTTTGCGGAAGGCGTCAAACTGAGTGACCAACCCGACATCCGCGCCCATGGTATAGGCCAAGCTCTGGATCACCCGGTAATGATGCCCTTCTCGCGATGCCCGATAACCGCACGCCGCCAGCGCCGCCGCGGCGCACTGCAACGCTGCATTGTAGGCAATCGCCAGTTGCCAATCCTCACTCAGTTCCTTTACAGCGCTATCATGCAAATCCCGGTCGGCCACACCGAACAGGCTCGCGATTTCCTGCGGACTGGTGCGGTGTTCGACGAGCCAGCCGCTACGCGCCCAATCGCTTAAGCTCACGTTCGCCTCCCACCAGGAACAACTTCGGCGTCGCCGTCACTGTTGTCAGAAAATGATGGCCGGCATCCAGTTTCGCGCGAAATTCGCGCGCTGTATACACCGTCGGATTCACCTCGCGCCCAAGCTGAACCTGCGTGTCATGCAGCGCAGCGGCGATTTCGCCGAAGGTCACCGATCCCACCACCACGACGTCCACGTCGCTTCCGGCTTGCTCCGCACCGCGAGCCACTGAGCCGTGGACAAACGCCACTTGAATCCGGCCAACCAGGCTGGCCAGCGCTTCCCGCAGCACTTCCACCACGCCTGTCGTCTTGACCACCAATCCCTTCAATTCAGTGAAGACCGGAGACTTCGTATTGGCACGGTAATGAACTTGATTTCCACGCCGTGTCCGCACCAGTAGCCCGGCTTCGACCCAGCGCGCCAGTTCGCGCTGCGCTGCACCCTGCCCCATCCCGGCCGCGCGCACAATCTGGCGCAGGTAGAATGATTGCTCTGGCCGCATGAAAAACATCGCCAGCAGCGCCCTTTGCGTCTTGCCGAACAACGCCGTGCCAATCGTATGCCTGGTCCTTAATGTACTCATTCTGGGTGCGTTTGTATCCAATTTGGGTGCAATTGTCAAGACATCGCGGTCCAATATCTATACCGGCCAGTTCCGTGCGAAAAGGCAGCCCTCAGTTCAACCTGTAAAACCCCACGTTCAAGTACGTGGCGAAAAGGACCCACAGCAGGTACGGCAGGAGCAGCAGGCCGGCGAGCCGGCGCGCCTGCCAGAACCACCGCACGAGCAGCACCAGGGTGACGTCGAGGATCGCGATGTCCACCAGGGCCAGCGCCGGTGAGCGCAGGCCGAAGAATAGGTACGTCCACGAGAAATTGGCCAGGAGGTGGACGCCGAGCACCGCCGTGGTCAACCAGGGGCGCGGTTTGTGCGACGAGCGGTAATAGAGCACGATCGCGGTGGCGATCATGATATACAACACCGTCCAGACCGGGGAGAAGATCCAGTCCGGCGGCGTGAGCGGCGGCCGGTGCAACGTGGCATACCAGACTGTCATCTCGTTATTCCTCACAGCCGGTCAATCACGCTCTGCAGCTTGGCGGCGACCTGCCGGCCAATGGCTTCCAGTTCGGGATTCTGTACGATCTTCATGATTTAGTTCCTCCTGTACCCGGACCAGCGCCTGCTCGTAGTCCAGCGGGATCTTTTTTGTGAAGCAGTAGTTCATGGTTGCATTTCCTCCTGTAGCGCCAGCGCGATGAGTCGCCTTTTTCTGAAAGCATAGCGGTCAACGATAAGGTGGACTCAATGGTTCGCTTTACTCTTTTTTCTTTTCCGAAAATATAACACGGAAATGCCGGTCAAGGCGATTAAGCACGCGGCCTTCCAAACCAGTAGCCACCAGGGCCACCACCACGCTCCCGTATGGCTCTCCACCACGTCCGAGATCCCGAAGGCCACCAGGAGGACCGCCGCGCACACGCCCTCCTTCGTGATGGCGGCGCGGCCGATCGCGACCCTGAGCGCCAACGCCCCGGCCATCAGGAACCACAGCAGGGCTTCGATCTGATTGCCGATCAACTCAATCATTTGTCCAGCGTTCAGAGGTTACATCGCAAAGAAATCAACCACAGAGGTCACAGAGGTTCGCCGAGGTCCCCATCCCCCAGATGGAGGAAACCGATTCTCTCCATCCGTGAACATCCGTGTTCATCCGTGGCCACTGCCTCCCGTCTCCTCGCCTACTGCCTGCGGATCGGCGTCACGCGGCGAATTTGCGCAGGTATTTCAACGCGACGGCGAAGTCGTTCGGCAGGGGCGCTTGAATGGTCAGCGACGCGCCGGTGACCGGATGGGGGAACGCGATGCTTTCCGCATGCAGCGCCAGGCGGCCGATCAGCGGCCGTTCGCCGTCGCGCGGCTCCTTGTAGTGCCGCTTGAGCGTGGACAGCAGCAGCCCCGCCCCGCCGCCGTAGAACGGATCGGCGAGCACCGGACAGTGCAACGCGGCGAGGTGGACGCGGACCTGGTGCTGGCGGCCGGTTTCCGGCCGGGCGCACACCAGCGCGTAGCCGCGGAATTTTTCCATGGTCTGGAAATGCGTCACGGCCGGCTTGCCGTCCCTGTGTATCCACACCCGGCCCACGTGCCGGGGGTCGGGCGCCAGCCGCAAGTCCACGGTCCGCTCATCCTCCACTGGGACGTGCAGGGTGATGGCGAGGTAGCGCTTGTTGACCTGGTGGGTACTGAACTGGCTCAACAGGCGGTCGAGCACCAGCCGGTTTTTGGCGCACAACACCACGCCGCTGGTATCCTTGTCGAGGCGGTGCACGTTGAAGATGTCCGGGCTGAGCTGGGTGTGGACGCGGTGCATCAGGTTATCGAGGCCCTTGTCCCAGCGGTCGGGCGCGATCAGCAGCCCGGCGGGCTTGTCCAGCGCAATGAGGACGTCATCCTCGTAAAGGATGCTCAAGCGGCGCGAGGTGCTCATGCGGCAAACATTGTTCGCTTTTCGGCCGCTGGGCAAGTAATCTTTCGCGCCGGGGGAACTGCTCAAGAAGACAGAAGTCAGAATTCAGGAGTCAGAATGAGGGCACCAGCCCTGCTCATATCAGGGGAGGTTTATTGCATGCCATTCTGAATTCTGACTCCTGAATACTGGATGCTAAGCAGATGCCGCCAGGGAAAGGATGCACACTATGAAACAATGGTTGACGATGGGCTTGTTGCTCGGGCTGGCCGGCTGCGGCCAGCCGACGGAACAGACGCCGGCCGGGCAGCCGGCCACCAATAAGCAGGAAACCGCGCTGTCGAACGTGGTGGATGTGGTGACGCAGCGCCGCGCCATCGAGGCCGGTCAGCGGGCGGCGGCAACCATCCGCCAGGTTTCGACGCAGGAAAACCAGCGCCTGAAGGAGGTCGAGGTGCCCTGACGGGGGCAGGCGGACAGACGAAGGCAGAAGGCTGAAGGAGGAAGTCGGAACTTCCTTTCGCGTATTTCGCGCTTGCCCGCCGTAGCCTCGCGCGAAGGCTGGGTGTTTCGTAGTTAAACTGCGTTCTTTGTGATCTCTTGCGGTAATTACCGAATTTCTAAAGGTAGCCAGCATGGCGGTCAATGAAATGCCGGTTATGCCGGAAGGACTTGTGTGGATACAACGCCTGAACAACCACTCGCTGCGCCGGCGGCCGGCCAGGCGCCGCTGGGGCGCGACGAGCTGGAGTTGACCATCGAAAAGGCCGTGTTCGAGGGCCACGCCCTGGCGCGGCTCGGCCGGCACGTGATCTTCGTGGATGGCGCCCTGCCGGGCGAGCGCATCCGCGCCGTGATCACCAGCCGCCGGCGGCGCTATGCGTTCGCCCGCGCGCTGGAGATCCTGGAGCCCTCGCCGGACCGCTGCCCGGCGCCCTGCCCCGTGTTCGGCGTCTGCGGCGGCTGCGCGTTCCTCAACTTCGCCTACCCCGCGCAGTGCGCGATGAAGCGGGGCTTCCTCCAGGACGCCTTGCGCGCCTGGCCGGCGGCAGCGGACAAGATCGCCGACGTGCTCGGCATGGAGACGCCGGAGTTTTTCCGGAACAAGATGGTGTATTCCTTCGGCGGCACCGCGGAGCAGCTGGTGCTCGGCATGCACCGCCGCGGCGATTTTCACGCGGTGGTCACCGCCGAGCACTGCGTACTGCAATCGCCCGCGGCGCGCGCGATCATCCGCCGCGTCCTGGCCTGGGCGCGCGCGCGCGGCCTGGCGCCGTTCGACGAGCGGGCCAAGCAGGGCCTGCTGCGCGACCTGACCGTGCGCGAGGGCAAGCGCACCGGCCAGCGCTTGGTGCTGCTGACCGCCACGGCGCCGCAGCCCGACCTCGCGACGCTCCCGGAGGTGTTGGGCGAACTCGCCGACACCGTGCTGCTGGGTTTCAGTCCGCACGCCCATAATGCCGCCCGGCTGACCGGCACCGAGGTGCTCAAGGGCGCGGGCCACATCGAGGAACAGTTGAACGGGCTGACGTTCGAGATCGGGCCGACGATGTTCTTCCAGACCAACACCCTGCAGGCGGAGCGGATGTTCAGCACCCTCGCGGCGTGGGCCAACGAACTGCAGCCGCGCGTCGCGCTGGACCTCTACGCCGGCATTGGCCCCATCGCCTTCCACCTGGCGTCGCCGGGGCGGACGGTGCTGGCGGTGGAGAGCCACCCGGAGTCGGTGGCCGCCGCGCGCCGCAACCAGCAACGCAACCGCCTGCCGGAGATCGAGTGGGTGACCGCGGACGTGGAAAAAACGCCGGAGGCGATCTTCGCCCGTCAGCCGGAGTTGATCGTCGTGGACCCGCCGCGCACCGGCCTGGCGCCGAAGGCCGCGGAGCGGATCGCGGCCGCGGCCGCGCCGCACCTGATCTACGTCTCCTGCAACCCGGCCACGCTGGCGCGCGATCTGCCGGTATGGCTGCGCGCCGGCTACGTCGTGGAACGCATCCAGCCGGTGGACATGTTCCCGCACGCCTACCACATCGAATGCCTCGTGCAGTTCGGCCGCGCGGGCTGAGGTCAACAGCGCCGAAGGGCGCCGGGGAGCATCGGGGCAGAACGTCAGATTTATTCAATTTGGAACTCAGGAAATCAGGAAGACAGGATAAAGAGCGCTACGGATTTCGCGGATCACGCGGAAGAAGAGGAGCGGGCGGGCAACTGCGATTGAGGGAGCCAGTTGTTTCGGAAAAGCGCACCAGAATTTTTTTAATAAGGAAATGAGGAAGGCAGGAATTCGGATTTCGGAGGACGGGAAGGAATAATCCACAGATTCCTCAGATTTCGCAGATTAAATCTGTGTAATCCTGTAATCTGTGGATAACTTCTCCGGCTCCGTTGCTTCATTCCGTCCCCGTCCTTCTGCCGGAGGCTTTTCAGATTTCTTTTTCGTGAGTTCCTGAGTTCCAAATTCGATATAGCCGATCGGCTTGACTGATTTTGCTGCCGCAAAAGATCGCATAGATCGGAGGATCTGTTCGTCGCTAAACACTCTTTATCTCTCCAAAGGAGGACTTTTCCTTCTAAGCGAAGGACCTTCGGCCCCTCCCAAAGGTAGGGTTTTCAACTTTGCGTTCTATTGCGGCCAATAATCCGGAACTTTTGAGTACCGACCAGGAGATGGCCGAGAAGATGACCAGGGAGAACCTGAAGCAGTACGATGGCTTCATCTTCGCCAATACCAGAAACACATCCTGGGCGGCATCAAGTGGGCACTGGGCCTCGATCCCGGCGCCGCCACGTCCCTGCCCCTCGGAGCGACCGATTAGCCGCTGCGGCGGACGACGTCGGCGACGATGGCGGCGGCGGCGGCGGGGCGACCGAGCTGCGCGGCGCGCGCGGCGAGGGCCGCCAGGCGTCCGGGGTCGGCCAGCAGGGCGGCGAGTTTCCACGCGGCGTCGCCGGCTTCGTACAGGCGGACCGCCGCGCCGTTTTCCAGCAGCCACTCGGCATTGCGCTGCTCCTGCCCGGGGATCGGCTCGACGATGACCATCGGCCGGCCCTTGGCCAGCGTCTCGGCGGTGCTCAAGCCGCCGGGCTTGCTGACGATCAGATCGGCCGCATCCATCAGCTCGTGGACGTTGTTCACGAAGCCGTAGACCGTCGCGGTCAGCCCCGCGCCGGCCACCGCCTCGCGCGCGCCCTGCTCCAGCTTCGGATTCCGGCCGGCCACGACGAGGAACTGGCAGGGCGGCGGCTCGGCGGCGCAGGCACGTAACAGATCGAGCGTGGGGGTGACGCCGTAGGCGCCGCTCAGGACGAGCACGGCCGGCAAATCCGGCCGCAGGCCGAGGCGTTCGCGGCCGGCGGCTGGCGTCGTCCGTTCAGCAAATTCCGGCATGACCGGAATGCCGGTGAGGGCCAGGCCGGTGTTGGGCTGGCCCTTGCGGCGCAACTGGCGGCGCGCCTCCTCGCTGGCCACGTAGTAGGCGTTGACGCTGTCGCAGTACCACAGCGCGTGCGCCGCGAAGTCGGTGACCACGCCGAAGAGCGGCAGGTTGTGGCGGTGATGCGGCGACAGACTGCCGATCAGCTCGAGCGGCAGGAAATGCGTGCAGACCACGGCGGCGGGCGCCTCGGCGCGCAGGAAGCGGTAGAACGAGTGCGCGTTGAGCTTGTTGAACACCGTGCGCGCGCGTCGCTCGGCGGGCCGCTGCGCCTTGCGGTCGGTCTGCGTGTAGAGATAGCCCCACAGCTCCGGCGCGCTGCGGACGAGGTTGAGATAGCCGGCGGCATAGGTGGTGCGGAACAGCGCCGGCACGAAGTCGAGGATGTCGCGCAGCAGCGCGGTATGGCCCGCGGCGGCGGCCGCGGCCGCGAGCGCCTCGGCAGCGCGGCGGTGGCCGTTGCCGGCCGAGGTGTACAGGATCAGCAGTTTCATACCCTTGCTCCCTCCCGGCCCGCCGTGCGCCGCCGGCGCGGCGGCCGGACGGAGGACAGGGTAGCCAGCGCCGGGGCTTACCGCCAGCGGTATTTTTTCGGCGGCGGGGAATTATCAGGGGGCACCGATGAAGAGTTTTATCCACAGATTACGCAGATTTCATAGCGGTTCCGGGCTCTTCCGTAACATTTTCCGCCACAGGCGGATCCGCCATCGGCGGAACACGCTCCGGGGAAGAATCGCTCCGCATCTTCCCGAAATGCAAATTGCTGAGGAGTCGGCGCTTGATTTTCTGCCGCCAATGGCGAAGATACGCGCATGCAACATCAGGCCGGGCAGGCGGTGGGGAACTGGCGCCCTGCCGGAGGCGCCAGGCGATCTTTTAACTGAGGATCCTTCCATGAACAGAAAAATTAACGATGCTTCCACAATCCGAAATGCGGGGATGAATCGCCGGGGCTTCTTGGGCGCCGGCGCGGCGGCGGCGGCCGGCTGGTTCGCGGCGTCCACCGCGCGGGCGCAGACGCCGACGGGTCCGACGGACAACGTGAATGCGGTCGCACCGGCCGCTGCGGCCAACAAGAAATTCAAGCTCAAGTATGCGCCCATGTTCGGCATGTTCGAGGCGCACGCGGGCAAGGATCCGATCGCCCAGTTGCACTTCATGGCCGAGGCGGGCTTCTCCGCGCTGCTGGACGGAGGTTTCCTCGGCAAGCCGGCGGAACTGCAGGACAAGCTGGCCAGGGAGATGGAACAGCTCGGGATGACACTGGGCGGCCCGTATTGCAGCACCACCATCGGGGGGCAGAGTCTGGTCGCCGGGACGGACCAGCAGGCCGGCTACGCGCAACACTACAAGGGTGTCTGCGAGCAGCTCAAGCGGGTGAACGGCAAGTGGTTCCTGGTGGTGCCCGGCGAGCTGGTCCAAGGCATGCCCATGGAGCAGATGACCGCCAACCTGGTCGTGAACCTGAAGGCGATCATGAAGGAAGTCGAGCCGAGCGGCTGCATTCTGACCCTGGAGCCCCTGAATCCGCGCGATCATTCGGGCTTGTTCCTGACGCGGATCCCCCAGGCGATGGACATCTGCAAGGCGGTCGGGAGCCCCTCCTGCAAGATCGTCAACGATCTCTATCACCAGCAGATCACGGAGGGCGACCTCATCCCCAACATCAAGAACGCCTGGGATTACATTGCGCACTATCACCTGGGCGACACGCCGGGCCGCAACGAGCCGACCACCGGCGAAATCAACTACCGCACCATCTTCAAGTTCCTGCACCAGCAAGGCTTCCAGGGTGTGCTCGGGATGGAGCACGGCAAGAGTAAGGGCGGCAAGGCGGGCGAGCTCGCGCTGCTCGACGCCTACCGCTGGTGCGACGCGTTCGACACGCCCTACAAAATCTGAAGGGCCGGCATCTGGCCAGGTGGGCGCCGGCGAGACGGCGCCCCTACAACTGAGTTCAACCGGCCGGGACGGCTGGCTCCAATTTCACATTCCGACCACCTGGAGCCAGCGGTCCCCGACAGATCGTTCACACCGTGGAGGGCATCGCACGCGCATCCTCAACGGTGCAAAAAGTCAGCGTGCCGGTCCTTGAAAAATGAGCGCATGACGCTCATTTTTCACGCAACCATGTGATGGCAAGCAGACAGGATCATGGACGGCAGAACCATTTTCCGGCGGACATGAGCGGAGCCGCGGAGGTGGGGATGTAACGTCAGCGCGCACCCTCCGAGTGACCCGTCTGCGGGTCACGAGGTAGTGGTGCCGCGCTTTGTTCGGCCTGTTTTTCCTTTGCCCGCTGTTCTTGATGTGCTCTTGCTTCCATCACGCTTCGTGCTTCTGATCGTCTTAGGAAGAATATGACACCTGCGATGATGGCGAGTACACCCAAACAGCCAATGACAAGTACGGTGACTTTCCCTGTCTTCTGCTTCCACCCAACGATTCCGAACAAGAGAGCCAAGAGAATGGCGACGACACCAAACCCCATGGCGATTCGTGCGTTCGCAACTATGGCGATGGCGAAAGGCACGAGCAGCCCCGCAATTACGAGTGCTAATGCGAGATTACCGAAAAGTCTGTCATCTGATTTTGCCTCTTCCATTTCCATTTCCTTTCTGTTGCCGAACATCCTGCTCAGCGGACGTACTCCTAGCAACCATCAGAGGAACGGCCGAGCAGTTTTATAGCTATGATGATAGGCCGCCGCAATACAATCCGATTAATCCCTGCCATCGCATCTCCTGGCGGACGGACTTCAATTCCCCGTTTGCACGGCACAAATGGCGCCCTTTGCAGAGTCCCCTTTCGCGTCTTTTCGCGCTTGCCCGCCATAGCCTTGGCGACGGCAGGTGTTTCGTGGTTCCTGGCTTCCTGCTTTCCTCATTCACTTTGCCTTGCTTGTGTCTGCCGAAATCTGCGTAATCTGTGAAATCTGTGGATAAATATCTTAAGCTCTAACTTCCCCGGCCATTGCTTCAGTGCACGAGTAAAGGAGTGGTCACCGCTTGACTCATCACTCATTACTCAGCACTTTGAACTTCGCACGCCCTCTCCGCCTCAGTTGACCCTATGCAGCTTGACGGCACGCAGATTCATCAGCCCGCCGGCGATCCGGCCATTGGCGCGAATCACGAGCGTTTGGGTGCCGGCCGCCAGGGAGATGGTCCCGATCTCCGCCGAGCGGAACGTGTACCATGAGGCGGTGTGCTGCACCTGGGCAATCAGCCGCGTCGAGCCGCAGCGCAGCTCGAAGCCGCTGGCGCCGGCACGGGGCGCCAGCGCATACACGAAGGTGATGGTGTACGTGCCGGCCCGCTGCACCGGCACCGTCCACGTGACGGCGTCCGCGGGCTGGCTCCAGAAGGCGATATGGACCGGCAGGTTGTCTTTCTTCTCCAGCCGGATCGTCCGACCTGCGAGCGCCGCTTGCTGCGCCGTCAGCGTGATCGTGCCGGCGGTCCGCAGATAGACGAACGCCGCGGCGGCCAGCAAAGCGGCCAGAATCAAGCCGATGAAAAAAACGCCTTTGCGCCCGCTTTTGCGCCCAGCCTTGCGCGGTGGCTGGAGCAGAGGCGGGCGGCTGGCCGCGGCCGGGGGAACGGCCGGGCGGGTCGTCGGACCGGCGGGGCTGGCCAGCGCCTGCATCCGGCTGAGATTCACCTTCATGCGCGCGCGGCTGGCCGTGATGCGAATGGGCGTCGCGGCCACCATGGGCACGCGGATGGCGTGGATGCGCCGGGCAGTCGCCGCCCCGCGTTCCTGCAAGAACCACGGCAGCTCCAACTGCGGCCGCTGCCGGACCTCGTTCGCCAGCGCGTCCAGATCGAACGGCACCCGCCGCCATTTCAGCTTGCGGGTGGCGGTGTCGTAGAGGCAATAACTCGCCTGGGCCGTGCCGTCGCGGGGATCGCCCACCGACCCGACGTTAACCAGGTAGCGGGCGCCGGCGTCCAGCGTCAACTCCGCCGGCTGCGTCTGCGTCACCACGCCGGCGGGCCGCAGGGTGAACACCTCGGGGAAGTGCGTATGGCCCACGAAGATCAGCCGCGCCTGCGTCGCCTGGAAGCAGGCCAGCGCATCCGCGCTCGTTTCCACGTAGCCCCACGCCTCCGGCGCGACCGGTTCCGCGTGGACAAACAGGATGTCCTCGTCCTCGATCACCATGGGCAGCTCGCCGAGGAAGCGCCGCGCGTCCCCGTCGAGCTGCGTCGCGGTCCATTCCGCCGCGCGCCGCGCCTCGGGGGTGAAGATGTCCAGGTCGAGCTGCCCCAGCGCCGCGGCCTCGTGATTGCCGAACAACACGTTGTCGCAACACTGCCGGACATCCCGCAGCACGCGCAGCGGACTGGGCCCGTAGCCGATGACATCGCCGAGGCAGATAGCCGTGGCCGCGCCCTGTGCGCGGAGGTCGGTGCGCACGGCGCACCAGGCCTGCCAGTTGGCGTGGATGTCGGAAAATATCGCGTAGCGCATGTCGCGTTGCGGTCCCTTCTCTGCCGCTGGACCGCGCGCATCCGCCGCGCTGCCAGGGCCCGGACGGCAAACATCCGTTGACGGCATGCTAGCACGTTCCCCGACGGAAAAAACCATCTTTTGCGAATCCGATCTTGTTGGCCGGGCTGTTTTGGTCCATCCTGTGTGCCCGGAAAGCGCTGCTGCGCGCTGGCGCGGAGCGCGGGTCCGAATCGTGAGTTTTCACCGATGACGATGCAAAGTTGGAGCGCAAGGGTCCTGCTGTGCGCGGCGTTGTGGGCGGCCGCCGGCGCAGCCTGCCGCGCCCAGGAGACGGCGGCGGACGAGCAGGGTTTCTGGCTGGTCTGGGCCGGCCACACCAACGCGGCCACCAACCCGGCGGCGTTCACCGAAGCCTGCCGGACGTTCAAGACCAAGTCACCTGGCGATCCGCTGGCCGTGGTGGTGCGGGGACTGGAGGCCTGGCACCTGCTCAAGGCGCGGCAGACGAACGAGGCCGTGCGGCTGTTGGTGACCATGATTACCTCGTCGAACGACGCGCTGCCGAAGGCGGGCGCCGACCTGGCGCGCGGCTGGCTGACCCGGCTGGACCGGGAACTGGTCCGGTCCGCCTTGATGCGAGTCTATGTGCGCGACGTTGCTTTCCCCGCTTCGCTGGAGGCGATCAAGGCGCTGAAGGGAGTGGCCCCGCCGCCCTTCACGGACCGTTGGGGCGACCCGTGGCTCTATCAACTGGCCGAGATGCGGGCGCTCAAGGGGTTCCCGCGCCAGCGCTATGTGCTGGAAGCGAAACGGTTGGGGGCGAATTCAGACCTGACCCAGGCGCTGGCGGTGCCTTACGCGAGCCGCATCCAACTCGAACCGGTGCGGATTGTCACCGGCCTGGGCGCGGGTGAGACGGTGGAATTCGTCACGCCTGCCCGCAAGAATATTGCCCTGATGGCGGGCACGGACATGGACGGCATCACCTTCGCCTACTTGGGCAAGAGCCTCATCGTCCTGACGGATGGCGACCACTGGCGCGTGGTGCCCCGGCCCCGCTGACCCAAGCCGCGGAGGTTGACGACGGCTGATCTGCGGCGCAAAATGCGGCTTGGAATTTGAAGCGCTGTCGCATCGCGCCTATCGTGGAGAAGAACAATGCAGACCAAAAAAATCGGGCTCATGGGGGCTGGCATCTTGTTTTGCCTTGTGGCGGGGGCGGGGTTCGAGCACGCGCGGTTGTGGTTTACAACGGCGCCGCCCGAGGCGCCGGTGCCGGTGGAGTCCGCGCCGCGACCGGTTCGGGACGAGGCCCAACCCAAAACGGTGGTGGTGCGGGATGAAGCGTCCGCGCGCGCTGCCGCGGCGCTGCGGCAGCGCGTGGCGGAATTGGAGCAGGCGTTGGCGGCGCGCGACGCCGAACTGGAAAAAGCCCGGCAGGCGAAAGCGGTCGAGCCGGAGGCTCCGGCGGGCGGGAATCGTCCGTCATTCGCCGACCGCATGGAGCAGTTCAAGAAGGAGCAACCCGAGCAATACGCCGAGATGGTCAAGCGGCGGGACGAGTTCCGCCAGCGCATGGAGCAGGATCAAAAGGACCGGGTGGCGTTTCTTTCAGCAATGGACACGCAGGGCATGAGCGCGGAGCAGAAGGCGACGCACACGAAGCTGCTGCAAACCCTGGCGGCGATGGATACGCTGTGGGCCCAGCGGACGCAGTCCTCCGCCGAACCCGGTTCGGAGGCCGACACCGCCCTGCGCCAGGCCATGGGCCAAACGATGGCGGACCTCGGCATGCTCGCCGGCCAGGAACGCGACATTCTGTTGCAGCAGGCGGCGTCCGCGGCGGGCTACAAAGGGGAGGACGCCACGAAGTTCGTCCAATATATCCAGAAAGCCTACCAGAGCACCTCGATGTTCGGCGGCCCGGGCGGTCCGCGCGGCGGCGGCCCGCCGCCCGGCGGCATGTAAGGGGCCATCACAGATCCCCTTTGAAGGCGCGGTCGAGGAGGGCGGGCAACAGTGCGTCGAGTTCGGCGGCGGTTTTGGCTTGCAGCCGCTTCAGCGCGTCCACCTGCGCCTGCAACGCGTCCAGTTCCGCCACGATCCGGCGCTGCTCGGATAACCAATTCACCGCGGCACCTGCAAGATATACCACTGCAGCCGGCAGGGCAGACGCATCTAAACGAGGGGATAAAGTAGCTACCGAAGCTCTGATGTAGGCCAAATTCTGTCTGATCCCCTCTCTCCATCGCGCTTCGCGATGGGGGCGTAAGCGTGGCGCGGATCGGGTCGGGCGAAGCCCCCGCACAGGAACGCGTCAGACCGGTTCGGCCGCAAGGCGGCGGGGTTGCCGCTGTATATGTATACGCGGCGATCCCCGACAACACAGTGGACGGGCCGGTATCACGCGTGATCTGCGCGGCCCGATCCGCGCCACCTCTTCTGAATTTTAGATGCGTCTGCCCTGCTGCAGCCGGGTGGACACCGGCCCGGCCGGCGGCTATTATAGAAAGGTGTCCATGGAAGATCTCGACCAGGTCATCGCGCAGATTCGCGGCGGCGAGCCGGACCTCTACCGCCGGATCGTGGAGGACTACGAGGGCCCGGTGCGCGCCGTGATCGCGGCGATGGTCCCCGATCCCAACCTGACGGCCGACCTCACCCAGGAGGTCTTCGTCATTGCCTATCAGCACCTGGCGTCTTATCAGCCGGGCACCAACTTCGTCGCCTGGCTGCGCGCCATCGCCCGGAACGTGGCGCAGAACGAGCGCCGCCGCTGGTACCGGCGGCACGCGCTGGAGGAGCGTTACCAGGCGGAAGTGTCGCAGCAGGTGGAGGCGCACGTTGACCGCATCGTGGACGAACTGCCGGAGGATCTGCTGAACTCCGTGCAGGACTGCGTGACGCATATCGAGGGCAAGGCCCGCCTGCTGCTGGACGGCTTCTACTACCAGAAGCACTCCGTCAACGACCTGGCCCGACAGCTCCGGATTTCCGCCGGGTCGGTCAAGGTCATCCTGCACCGCGCCCGGCACGCCGTGGGTTCCTGCCTGCAGAAAAAAAGGCAGCATCATGGCTGACGATCCCGACATCTCAGAACTGCTGGACAGCTATGGCGATGGAACGCTGAGCGCGGAAGAGGCTCAACGACTACTCGCCCGGTTGGCGCAGTCCGAGGAATTGCGCGAGCAATTGGCCGGCGTGGCGGTTGCCCAGCGTCTGTTGACGGCGGTCCATGCCGAGCCGGTGGCGTACGAGCGCGTCCGGCGCGCGCTGCGGGCGCGGGGCCTGATGCCGGAGCAGCCGGAGACGGCGCCACCGCAGCCCGTCAAGGCCCCGGCCGGACGCCGGCTGGCCATGACCCCGGCGCCATGGAACCCGGCCAAGACATCATCCCCCTCCAGTCCCTGGTTGGTCGTGGGCATCAGCCTGACGCTGGGTTTGCTGGTGGCCGGGGGCGTATGGTGGCGCTGGCGTTTGACGGTGGACACCCAGCCGGCCCCGGCTGGATTGTCCTCGACCCAGCAACCGGGCCGGCTCGAAACAACGGTGACACCAACCCAAGTAGCGTCGGCGACCGGCTCCGTGCCATCAACAGCCCTTGCTTCCCAGAACCCTGCGCCCACGTCCCCGCCCGAGGAACTCGGTCCGCCGATCGAGCTGCCGCTCTCCGCCTTCGAGGACGGCGACAGTCCGGCGCCAGCAGGAGACGGATCACAGGAACCCGGTTTTGTTCCGCCCTTGGAAAACCAAGCGGCGCCGGCATCGGGTTCAGCGCGCGGCAACGATGCACCAACGGCCGAGGCCGGGAGCAACCGCCTGGCGGAGACGCATCCGCGGGACTTGCCCTCCACACCGCTGCTCGTGGTCAAACTCAACATGGATCATCCCGGTCCCTGGGACATGGCCGCGGACGACCTGCACAGCCTGCTCGCGGAAATGCGGACCCGGCTGGGCCTGGCCTATCGCATGGAGATCCAGGCGCTCGACGACATTGACGCCCGCCCCGAAAAAAATCCCATCCTATACGCCACCGGCCACTATCATTTCGCCTTCACGCCGGCGCAGCGGGCGAAGCTGCGCAAATTCCTGCTGGCGGGCGGCCTGCTGGTGTTCGATGCAGGACTGGGTTCCAAGCCGTTTTACGATTCCGCCCGGCGGGAACTGGGCATTATTTTCCGGGACGTCCGCCTCCAGCGCCTCAGTTCCGATCATCCCCTTTTTCGCTCGTGCTACGATCTCGCCCACGTCCGGTATGGCGCCGGCGTCCCCGCCCATGGGTACACCGGCGACGAACCCTGGTTCGAGGGCGTGACCGTCAACTGCCGGACGCTGGCCATCGTCTCGCGGTGGGGCCTCGCCGGCGGATGGGCAAAACGGGTGCAGGACGGTTATCCCGCCTATGTCACGGAGGATGCCGTCAAGCTCGGCCTCAACCTGTGTTCGTATGCCCTGGCGATGCACGGCGGAAATCCGCAGGCCGTGCTCCGCGCGGCGTCGCGCGACCGCGAAACCTTTGCCGACAAACTGTTCCTGGGGCAGGTCGTCTATGACGGCGAATGGAAGACGAAGCCCGCCGCCCTCCTGGTGCTGCTGCGGACCTTCAACCGGCGGACGGAGGTGCCGGTCAAGCTCGGGATCCGGGAACTGCGGCTGTCCGACCCCAAGATTTTCGACGCGCCGCTGCTGTACATTACCGGCCATGAAAATTTTTCGCTCACCCCGGAGGAGACAAGCCAGTTGCGGAAGTATTTGTTGAGCGGCGGATTTCTGTTTGCCGAGGCCTGCTGCGGCCGCCGGGGCTTCGACCAGGCGTTCCGCGCCACCCTGAAGAAAGTGTTTCCGGAGCGGGACCTCACCCCCATCCCCCTAACCCAGGATGTTTTCACGGCCCCCAACGCCATACAACAGATCAGCCTGACCCCTTCCCTGGCCAGCCAACTGGGGACGACCATCATGGCGCCCAAGCTGGAGGGCCTTGAGCTCAGCGGCCATTACGCGGTGATCTACAGTCCGTACGGCATAGCTGGTTGCTGGGACATGTTCCAGAGTCCTTATGCGTTAGGCTACAACGACATAGAAGCGCTCAAGCTCGGGCAAAACATCCTGTTTTATGCCATTACGCATTGAGGACGGCTCACGGGGACGTTCGCCCTCCATTTTCTTGTTGTAACCTTCTCCCGTTGCTGTACATTATATCAGTGAAGCGGTGCGCCGGGCGGGGCAAAAAAAAGTTTGTAACCTTTGCCACCCAGCGAACATTAAGAAAGTGAAAGCAGATAAGCTCGGTAACCGTTGAACAGTCGAATTAAGGAGTCAAACATGAAATATACAATACCAGCGTTGGCGCTTACGATGTGTGCCGGTATGGCATTCGCCGGCGGCGATGGCAGTGACGAGGCCGGTTTCGTTCCGCCCCCCCACCAGGTCAAGCTTCCGTCAGCCCCGCCCCGCAGCGTCTCCTCGGCTGAGACGTGGATTGCCGGCGGCTGCTGCACCCCGGCGGCCCGGACCGAAGCCAAGAAACCGCCAGCTCCGCCCGTGTTGATCTCGAAGCTGTCGGAATAACGCTGTTGGGCGAACCAAGCCGAACAGTGGTTGTAAAGTGCGGATGGCAAGTTCGCTTGTCATCCGCATTTTTTTCGCCATCTGATTGATCTTCGTTTTATTTCGCGTGTTTTGTAGTGGTCGCAACGGCCGAAACATCCTGCAGGCTGACAATGAAGCTGGAGCCTTGCCCCCTCGTTGGAAACGGAAAATGCGCCGCCCCGGAGGATACCGTGCGGCGGCTGGAGGCGGCGCTGGGCGCGTTGTACCGCTACCGGTATGTGCCCGACCAAACCGCGGAGTGCCTGCATTGGGGCACCGTGGTCATCGAGGAACTGGACTTCGAGAGCATGGGCAAGGGCATCTCCCCGCTGCTCTGCAAAGCCAGCGCCCTCGCGGAGACCGTCGAACGGCTGGCCGTCCGGGATTTGACCCGCCTGCCCGGTTACGTCAAGGCGCACCAGCGGGACATAGCGCAGCCGCTCCGGATCGAAGACCTGCTGGTGCACGTGTCCACGGCCACGCCGCCGGTCATCAGCCGGATCCAGAATTCAGACCTGGCGCAGCACTGGGTGGATGCGGAGTCCCTGCTGACCGGTCGGACCCTGCAAGTGCCGCTGGCTTACCTGCACGGCATCAGCGGCACCAATGGCCTGGCGGCGGGCAATCAGATGGAAGAGGCGATCGTGCAAGCCACCCTGGAGGTCTTCGAGCGCCGGGCCGCCATCACCGTGCTCCGGAACAAGCTGGTCATGCCCACCTTCGATCTGGCCACCGTGCAGCATCCCGTGCTCCGGCGGCAGATGGACGCCCTCCGGGATCTCAACGTCGAGTTCGTGGTCAAGGATTTTTCCTTCGGCGACGTCTGGCCCTGCGTCGGCGTGTACTTCGTCAATCACGACGTGCCCCGGGACCTCCAGTTCCACCACCAGCTCAAGGTGGGCGCGGCGTTCGACCGCGAAGAGGCGCTCATGCGCGCCTTCACCGAGTTTGCGCAGGGACGCAAGCCACAGGACACGAAAGAACCGCTGCAGGGGGATTACCAGCGGCTGAAATGCCTGGGCGACGACAGCGACCATTTCCTGACCCTGTTCAAGTTCGGTTTCATCTCCTACCCGCAGGCGGATTTTCTCAAGGCCGGGGCCGTGCTCCCGTTTGACCGGGGCCAGACCCCGGCCGATGGCCTGGACGAAATCGAGCAGGCCCGCGCGATCTTCCGCCAGATGGGCACGGATTATCTCGTCGCCGATCTAACCGACCCCCGGCTGGGCTTCCCCGTCGTCCAGGTGATTGTGCCGGGGTATTCCGACATCCTGCCGTATCATCCCCGCTCCAGCCAGGTGTTGTTCCGCGGCTGGTCCCGGGACGATCTCCTGGGGTACGTATGACGGGAGCAACGCCCAGGGTGCTGCTCGTCAACATGCCCTTTGCCGCGCCGGCGATCCCCTCCCTGGCCCTGACCCAACTACAGTCTGTCGCGGAGCGCCGCTTCCCCGGGCGGCTCCAGGTTGAGACGCTCTACCTGAATCATGACTTCGCCCGGTATCTCGGCGATCCGGAAGCTTACCGGCACGTGCTGTCCAACCAGGGCTTCATGACCGGCATCGGGGACTGGTTCTTCCGGCCGTTCGCTTTCCCGGCCGCGCCCGACAACACCGCCGAATATTTCGAGCGCTATTATGCCGGCGCCGATTCTGCTGCGCAGCACGCCTGGGAGGTCCTGATGGACCACCGAGCGGGCGTGGAGGCCCTGCTCGACGGCTTGATCGCGAAGTACGACATGACGGCAGCCGACGTGGTGGGGTTCACGGCGCTGTTCGCGCAGACCACCGCCGCGCTGGCGATGGCCCGGCGGCTCAAGGCGCTGCGGCCCAACCTGCTCATCCTCATGGGCGGCGCCGCCTGCTCGGGCGAGATGGGGCTGGAATTCGCGCGGCAGGTGGATTGCGTGGACTACTTCTTCTCCGGGCCGGGGCTGGTCAGCTTTCCGGACTTCCTGGACGGTTTTCTCGCGGGCCATCTGCCGGACGCCGGACTCCGACCCGGAGTATGGCCCGGGGCCGGCCGCGCGGCGCCCGCCGGCGCGCCGCCGGAACCGGCGGCCGATCAACTCCTGGGCGCCGAGCTGGATATCAACACGCCGTTGCCGCTGGATTACAGCGCCTTCCTCGATTCCCTGGAGCGCGCCTTCCCGGGGGGCGAGATCAAACCGGTGCTGCTGTTCGAAACCTCCCGCGGCTGCTGGTGGGGGGAACATCAGCGGTGCGCGTTCTGCGGTTTGAACGGACCGTCGCTCCAGCATCGGGCGATGAGCCCGGAACGGGCGGTCGCGCAGATCCGGGCCCTGTTCCCCTACGCCGGGCGGTGCACCTTGCTCGCGAGCGTGGACACCATTCTGCCGAAAAATTACCTGGCCGACGTGATGCCGGCGCTGCAGCCGCCGCCGGGCCTGAAGATCCAGTACGAGGTGCGGCCCCAGTTCTCCGCAGGAGAACTGCAGACGTTGTGCACGGCCGGGGTCGCCGTGCTGCAGCCGGGTATCGAAAGCCTCAGCACCGCCACGCTGCAGCGCATGCACAAGGGCACCACGGCGTTTCAGAACCTGCGCTTTCTCAAGGACTGCAGCCGATTTCCGCTGGAGGTCGGCTGGAACCTCCTGATCAACGCCCCGGGCGAAGACGAGGCCACCTGCGCGCGCTACCTGCGCGCGATCCCGCTGTGGACGCACCTCCACCCGCCCCAGGCGGCCAGCCTGGTGGGCTTCGTCCGCTACAGCGAATACTTCGAGCAGGCCCGTGCCCACGGCCTGGACCTGCGCCCCGAGGATTACTACCGCCTGACGTTCCCTTTCGACGCAGCCGCGCTGGCCCGGGTGGCCGTCAAATTTTACGACGCCCGCGCGGATGCGGACCGCCTGGCCGACCGGCTGCGGCAGCTCAACGCCGCCATCGCCCGCTGGCGGACCCGCTGGCTCAACGAGGACCACCGGCTGGAGGCCCGGCTGTGCTTGGTGCGCGAGGGGAGCCAGGTGCTGGTGTACGACAGCCGGTCGGGCGCGGCCCTCCAGCACGCCCTCAGCCCCCGGACGCAGGCCGTGCTGGCGTTGCTGGACCGGCCGCGGACGACGGCGGACCTGGCGGCGGAACTACCCCAGGTTCCCGCACCAGCCATTGAACAAGCGTTGGCATTTTTTCGTGAACACGGGCTCGTTTTTGAAGAAGACGGACGTTATCTTAGTCTGGTAATCACATGACCGGTGGCCTGCGGCGGAACAAGGCATTACCGTAGGGGAGACGTTGAAGACTGCGCGGATTGTCTTTCAGCCCGATTGTGTTAAACTCTTTTTTAATAAACCTCATCGGCCGGCGGCGGATACCCGGAAAACGCGTGGCCGGAAGGTAGCGAGAAGGCGGCTATGAAGATTTTGACGATGGCATTCAGCCTGTGGGCCCTGGCGGTGTGGCCGGCGCGCGCCCAGATCAACCAGTACTGGAACGCGACGCCCAACGACGTGAACAACCTGCTGAAAAGCATGAAGGACATGATCGGCGTCAACTACAACATGCAGATCAAGACGCTGAGCGAGGTCAGCGCCGACGCCTCCCGCGACCCGATCCTGTTCCGGTCGGGGCATTACAATTACCAATATACTGACGCGCAGCGGAAGCGGCTGCGCGAGTACATGCTGGGGGGCGGCATGGTCATCTTCAACACGGGCCTGGGCTCGGCGCCGTTCTACCGGTCCACGGTGAAGGAGCTGGCCGCCATTTTCCCGGAGCAACCGCTGCAGCGGCTGACCTCCGACCACCCGATTTTCCACTCCTACTACGACCTCGACCGGGTGCAGTACCTGCCGGGCGTGGCCAAGGCCGGCTACACCGGCAACGAACCGTGGTTCGACGCCGTCGAAATCAACTGCCGCGTGGTGGCCCTGGTGTCGCGCTGGTGCATGGCCGTCGGGTGGGAGGACTACGAGAAGCCGGAGTTCCAGGCCTATACGGCGTCCTCGGCGAAAAAGCTCGGGGTCAACATTTTCTCCTACGCCTCCGCCATGCGCGCCTGGGCCAAGACCGCGGCGCTGTCCATCAAGTGGGTGGACAAGGAAGACGCCGGGGCGGACCGGGTGGCCATGGTGCAGGTGGTGTACGACGGCGTGTGGAAGACCCGCCACGCCGGGCTCTCCGTGCTGCTCCAGACGTTCAACCTGCGGACCGAAGTGCCGGTCAAGTACCGGATCACGGAAACGCGCCTGAAGGATCCGAAAATTTTCAACGCCCCGCTGCTGTACCTGACCGGCCATGAGTATTTCACGATCACCGCGAGCGAGGCGGAGCAGCTCAAGAAATACCTGGAGAACGGCGGCTTTCTCTTCGCGGAGGCGTGCTGCGGCCGCAAGGGCTTCGACCTGGCGTTCCGCCAGTTGATGCAGCACATCCTGCCGGCCAACCCGCTGCGCGAGATTCCGGCGGGCAGCCCGGTGTACTTCACCCCGAACGACGTCCGGAAGGTCGGGGTGACACCCATGCTCCAGCAGGATTTGAACATGACGACGATCGCCCCCAAGCTGGAGGGCATTGACTTCAGCGGACATTACTCCGTGATCTACAGCCCGTACGGCATGGCCGGCGGGTGGGAAATGTCGCAGAGCCCCTATGCCCGGGGCTACGACGACGTCGGGTCGCAGAAGCTCGGGCAGAATATTCTGATGTATGCGGTGACGCAGTAACGGAAGCACTATGGAGCGCCCAGCGCAAGAGATGACGGCATGGCCGCCGGCGGGCCGGCGCGGAGCGCTGCTGGGCCGGACGCTGCTGCTGGCGGTCTGCCTGGCCGGGCTCGGGCGTTCGGCCGAGGGCACCACCGCCAACGGCAACGAGCTCGCCCTGTATTACACGGAGGCCAAGACGGACACCGATCGGCGCGTGCTGAAGGAAGCCGCCATGGGCAAGCAGCACTTCTTCCGCTACCTGCAGGTCAACAGCCTGCAGGAAGGCGAAATCGACGGCTATCCCTATGTCTACCTGTCCATGCGCGAGCCCAGTTCCCAGATGACGGTGTCGTGCAAAGTGATGAAGAGCCTCTCGCTGGCGAAGCTCAAGGAAGACCCGCCCACCAAGGTGGGCGATTGCGTCGCCCTCACGGGCGTCGTCTCCGACATGGATCCGGACCAGAAGCTCATCAAGCTGAACCCGGTCATCGTCCGCTTCAAGGACCGGCTGGCGCCCAAGGCCGGCAAGGAGCTGCTGGCCGAGGTGGATGCCTCGGCCGTGATCTATTCGTACACGGGCGGGAAAACCCCGGTCAACGTGACCCGGCGGGATCAGGATTTGCTGCAGCGCGAGGGCGAGATCACGGCCGCGCAGGGCAAGGACGGCTGGGTCCGGTTCCTGCAGCAGGAAATGGCCAAGCGGGACAAGGCGGCCCTGGCCGCGCGCAACAAGCTGAATATTTTCCGCAGAGCAACCGCGCCTGTGGCGACGAACGACGCTGCGCCCCCGCCGCCGATCACGGAGGACGAGGAGTAAGCACGGCGTCCCGTGGCCCACCGCCACCCACCCACCCCACGATCATGCCCGACAAACCCAACGAGAAGCAGGCGGAAGGCATCGTCGCCTTTCTGAACGCCGAGGAGATGCACAAGCTTGACCGGATCGTCCTGCTGTCGCGCTACGTGGTGGAGGGCAACCTGGCCGGCGCGCATCGCAGCCCGCTGAAGGGCGCGAGTTCGGAATTCTCGGACCACAAGATGTACGGGTTCGGCGACGACCCGAAGCACGTGGACTGGAAGGTCCTGGGCCGCACCGACCGGTATTACGTCAAGCGTTACCAGGACGAGACCAACCTGCGGGTGTACATCGTCCTCGACCGCAGCAACTCCATGAACTACGGCAGCGGCGGCGTCACCAAGTATGCCTTCGCCTGCCGCCTGGCGGCCGCGCTGGCCTACGTGGTGATCAAAGCCCGTGACTCCGTCGGGCTGTTCCTGTTCTCCGACAAGATCGACGTCGAGATGGAGCCCCGCCACTCCCTCAACCACCTGAACAACATGCTCAAGAGCCTCCAGCGGAAGGGCCCCGCGGCGACGACCCAGGTTGCGGAGACGCTCCACCAGATCGCCGGTTCCGTGCACAAACGCGGCCTGATCATCGTCATTTCCGACCTGCTCGACAACGAGCACGAGATCAACCTGGCGCTGGCCCATTTCCGGAAGCGGCTGCATGACGTGATCGTGTTCCACGTGCTCGACCCCGCGGAGCTGGAACTGAATTTCAACAAGGGCTACGAGTTCGAGGACCTGGAGACCCTGGAGCGGGTGACGGCCGATCCGCGCGCGCTGGCGAAGGAATACCAGAAGGTGTTCGGCGAATTCCTGGAACAATACCGGCGGGCCTGCGAGGGCCTGAAGGTGGATTACCGCCTGGTGCGCACGGATCAGACGTCCGAGACTTATGTCCGGGCTTATCTGGAGGAACGGCGGCGGCTCTCGAAGTAGCGGCGGGCGGGGCGCGGCCCCGATTGGCTGTGGCATATGTTTTCCTTGCTGGCTCCACAATTCTGGATCGGACTCTTCGCGGTGGCGATTCCGCTCGTTCTGCACCTGATCCAGTCCAGCCGGACAGTGCGCCTGCCTTTCAGTACCATCCGTTTCCTGAAGCTCGCCGCGAAGCGTTCCTCCCGGCGCATCAAGATCGAGTACTTCCTGCTGTTGCTGCTGCGCATGCTTCTGCTGGCCGCACTGGTGCTGGCCTTCATGATGCCCATGATCCGCACCCGGGAATTCCGCAACTTCCTGGGCCGGGCGGCGCGGGACATCGCCATCGTCGTGGATGCCTCCTACAGCATGGGCTACAAGACGGGCGGGAAGAACGTCTGGACCGAAGCCACGGAACTGGCGGCCGAGATCATCGCGGGCCTGTCGGAACAGGACCGCTTCTGCCTGTACCTCGCCCGGGACCAGGTGACACCGGTCTACGGGGAGTTGACCGGGGGCGACAAACGGGAGACCGCCGGCCCCCAGATCAAGGGGCTCAAGCTGGGCTATGAATCGTCGCAGCTCGCCCCCGCGGTCATGGCCGCCGTCAAGACCCTGGAACAGGAACAGCGCCGCACGGAGCGCGAGATCCACATCATCAGCGACACCCACGCGTTGCCGTGGGAACGGTTTCAGAAGGAAAACCAGGGTGCTCCGGCACCGGGCGCGCCGAAAACCGCCGCCGCGCCGGAGCCGGGCGACCGGAGCCCGCCCCCGCCCGCGCCGGCCGGGACCTCCGCGAACCTGTGGGATCCGTCCCTGATCAACGACCGCACCACCTGCTTCGTCACGCTGCTGGGCTCGCCGGCGCCGGAAAACGCCACACCCGTGGACATCGCGCTGGAGCCCCAGTTGATCACGCCCGATACGGCGCCCCGGCTGACCGTGCGGCTCGCCCGCACGGGCCCGCCCCAGGATACGACGGCAACGGTGTTCGTGGATGACAAGGAAGTGACGCGCCGGTCCACGCTGGTCGGCGACCGCGGCGAGCTCAAACTGATGTTGCCGCCGCTGGGCAATGGGACGCATGTGGTCCGGGTGGAGACGCCGGAGGACAGCCTGACGGCGGACAACGCGTTTCATTTCCTGGTGCGCGCCCGGCAGAAGCTGCCGGTGCTGTGCGTCGGCTCGAAGGAGGACACGTTTTTCCTGCGCGCCGCGTTGGCCGCCGCGGTCGGCGGCGTTTCGCCCATCGACGTCAAATACATCCAGCCCGACCGGCTGGCCGAAGAGCAGCTCCAGAATTTCGTCTGCATCTTCCTGTGCAACGTCCTGCCGCTGCCGGGCCAGGATATCGTGAGCGTGGAGCGCTATATCCGCACCGGGGGCCTGGCGGTGATCTTCCCCGGCGACGGCGCGAAGGCCACGGACTACGGCGTGTGGAGCTGTCTGCCCGGGACGCCCAACGCCATCGCGGAGATCCCGACGCTGGAACGCAAACGGCTGCTGACGTGGGACAAACCCCAGCATCCCATGCTGATCGCCCTCAAGGAAGGCGGTGCGGTGCCCGCGCTGGCCGTCAAGCGCTGCCTGCACTGTAGCGGCTTCAACGAGAAGGCCGCCACCCTGATCTCCACCGGGGCGGGTGATCCGTTCCTGGTCACCTGTCCGTTCGGACGCGGCGAGACGTTCCTGTTCACCGTGTCCGCGAACCGCAGTTGGAGCGATTTCCCGCTGTCGCCGTTCTTTCTGCCCATCCTGCACCAGTTGGTGCAATATGCCGCCGGCGCCGGCGCGTTCCTGCCCTACCTCTGGACCGCCGACGCCCTGCCGCTGCAGGAGTATCTGCCCGAGGCCACGCGCGAGTCGGTGCTGAAGGATCCGGAAGGCAACACCGTGTCCGTGCGCAGCGCCATGGTGGATGGGCAGACCGTGCTGCACGCGGAAGGGCTCACGGTGCCGGGCATCTACACGCTGTCGTCGCCGCAGGACCCGACGCTCCGGCCGGCGCTGGCGTTGAACATGCCCCGGGCCGAATCGAACCTGACCCCCATCCGCCCGGAAGCGATTGCCCCGCTGCTGGGGCTCAAGAACCTGGTGGTCACCGCCAGCCGGGACGAGCTGCTGCGCAAACTCGACGAGTTCCGCATCGGCAAAACGCTCGGCGAACAATTGCTCTGGCTGGCGCTGCTCCTCGCGCTGGCGGAATCGTTCTATGCCAATTGGCTGTTGCGCCGGCGGGCCCGGCTCGCCGATCAACTGCATATTGAAGTCAGCGGCAAGATCGTGCGGCCGGAGTAACGGAGCACAGCGATGTGAACAACAGAGACGAGCGATGATCATTTACGAACATACGCTGCCGACGGTGCTTATCGGGCTGGGCGTGGCGGCGGCCACAGCCGTCAGCATGCTCGGCTACGTGCTGTGGGTCAAGAAGAGCCTGCCGATGGCCGTGATGGCGGCCCTGCGGGTCTTCTTCCTGGCCCTGCTGACCTGGTGCCTGCTTCTGCCCGGCCGGCGGGAGACCCAGACCCTGAAAAACAAGCCGCGCTTCGTGGTGCTGCTGGACACCTCGAAGAGCATGCTGATGACCGCGCCGAAGCAAACCACCAACCGCTGGACCGTGGTTAAGCAGGCGCTCCAGCAACCCTGGGTCGCGGCGTTGGCGGCGAACTGCGACCTCGACTGCTACGCTTTCGCCACGGACGTCGGCCGGAAGCTCTCCGTGGAGGAGGCCCGGCAACTGACGCCAGACGGCACGGCCACGCTGCTGCGCGACGCGCTCAAGAAAACCGTGGGCCGCTACGCGGGGGTGGACGTCGCCGGCGGCCTGCTGCTCAGCGACGGCCTGGACACGCGCGAGGTGTTTTCGGACTGGGCCGCCGAAACGCGCCCTTTCCCGATTCATACCCTGGTGCTGGAGCCGGAGGCCGTGTGGGAAGAGGAGCCCGACGTGCGGATTGACTCGGTCAACACGCCGCGGCGCGTCACGGTGGGCTGGCAGACCGAGCTCAAGGCCATCGTCTCCGGCCAGGGCACCCAGGGGCAGGCCATCCCCGTCCAGCTCTTCAAGGACGACGTGCTGCAAGGAGAAGTGCAGACGCAGATCCCCGCCGGCGGCGGCTCCCGGGAAGTCGTCTTCCACCTGGAGCATCCCATGTCCGGGATCAAGACCTACCGGGTGTACGTGCCGCCGTTCCCCAAGGAAACGCGCACCAACGACAACGAGATGGCCGTCAGCGTGCAGGTGGTGGATGCGAAGAACCGCCTGCTCTACGTCGAAGGCCCGCCGCGGTGGGAATCCAAGTACCTGACGCGCGTGTTGCGGTCGAGCAAGCAGATTACGCCGGTGATCTTCCTCCGCGGCGCCCAGGGTCGCTTCATGACCTTCGGCGTGCAGGGGATCATGGCCCCCGACATGCAGGAGGCGCAGTTGGCCCTTTTCAAGATGGTAATCGTGGGCAACCTGGACGCGGAAGAGCTGACCGAGGAGCGCGCCCGGAACCTCGTACGATTTGTGGACACGGGCGGGAGCCTGGTTCTGCTGGGCGGTAGCAAGGCCTGGAGTGAAAACGGCTTTGCGCGGACGTCGCTTCGGAAATTGCTGCCCGCGAAACAATACGGGGGCAAGGCCATGGCCGGCGAATTTACGATGCTGCTGACGGACATGGGCCGGGCGCATCCGGCCTTCGCCGGCGAGCCTGCACTGTGGGCGCAGATGCCGCCGGTGCTCTCCGTCTTCCCGAACGTGCAGCCGTCGCCCGGCGCGCGGGTGCTGGTGGCGGCCAAGGCGCCCACCGCCACGCACCCGCTGATCCTGTCCCAGCAGTACGGACAGGGTAAGGTGGTGGCGATCTTCACCGATTCGCTCTGGAAATGGCAGTTGAGCCCCGACGCCATCAAGAACAGCCCCTACCAGCGGTTCTGGGACCAGTTGATCTCGTGGCTCTCGCCCAAGGAGGAGAAAGGCGCGGAGAAGGAGCTGGAGACGTTCGTGGACCGGGAGCAACTGTTCGTGGGCGAGGATCTGGAGATCAGCGCCCGGTGGCTCGGCGCGGCGCCGCTCCCGGCGGATGTCCCGATCGGCGCGGAGATCACCGGCCCCGACAAACGCACGCTCCGCTACGCCATGAGCCGGCAGGGCACGCAGACGTCGGAGGGCAAGACCCTGCCCCTGTTCATCTGCAAGTTCAAAGCCGAGCAGGCCGGCCTGTTCACGGTGGCGGCGGCGGGCGACATCGGCGGGAAGCGCGCGCTGTCGGACCCGGTATCCTTCGCGGTCAAGCCCTTCACGCCCGAATCCGTGCCGCGCCCCGCCAACCAGCAGATCCTGCAGAACATCTCCCGGAACAGCGGCGGCCAGTTCTTCGCGTCGGTGGACGCCTTGAACCAGCACCTGTCCACCCTGAATGTGAAGCGCCTCGAACAGGAAATTTCCCGATATGATTCGCTGTGGCAACGTGGTATATTACTGACGTGTCTGATACTGTTGCTGACGGCGGAATGGATTTTCCGCAAGATGAAATTCATGCCGTAGCCCCGGCGGGGCCGGGGCCGACGGCGGGTTGGTTAATGTTCGCGAAATGAGTTGTGGGTCATGGTCGTTCGATGGTCCCATGGAAGGAGCTTATGCCTCCCGGCGTAATCATCCAGCAATTGGAACAGATCGGCCGAATGCTGAACCGCTGGCGCGCCCAGCTCGGGTTGACGGTCTGGACCGCCGCCCTGCTGGCCAGCCTGACGTTCTTCACCCTGGCTGACCTGTGGGCGCGCTTCGAGCGCGCCGGACGCGTCGCCGCCTGGCTGGTGCTGATGGCGTTGGTGGGCGCCGCCCTGTGGCGGCTGGCCAAGGCGCTGGCGCGCGTGCAGACCCCGGAAGCGGTGGCCGTCCGGGTGGAGCAGACGTTCCCGCAGTTGGACAATCATTTGATCAACTACCTGCAGTTTTCCTACGAGGCCGCCACGGATCCGTTCAAGGCGGCTTACGTGCGCACGGCGCTGCCGCAATGGCACAGCCTGAATTTCCAAGACATGCAGGATCGGCGGACCCAGCGCCGCTCCCTGATCGCGCTCGCGGTGGCGGCGTTTTTCCTGCTCATGCCCTTCCCATGGGCGGGGCGCGCCTGGGCGGTCGCCATGCTGCGCATCGTCAATCCGTTTTCGAACGTGCAGCCGGTTTCGCTGACCCGCATTCTGGGCGTCACCCCCGGCGATGCCTCCGTGTTGCAGGGCGGCTCCCTCTGGGTCAGTTGCACGGTCCAAGGCCAGCGGGGCCACGAAGTGTGGGTGGACATCAAGCCGTCGGATGCGCCGCAGAAAACCTACCGCCTGGGCCAGCTCGCCGGATCCGGCGAGGAGAGCTTCTCCAACCACATCTACCAGGCCACCACGGCCATGAAATACCGGTTCCGGGCCGGGGACGCCCCGGCGCCCCGCTGGTTCAGCCTGACGCTGCGGCCACCGCTGGCCTTCACCGCCATCGGACTGAAGGTGACCCCCCCGCCCTACACCAACCGCAAGCCTCAGGAGTACGACGGACAGGCCGCGGTGATTGACGTCCCCATCGGCTCCACCGTGAACCTGAAGGTGAAATGCAACACACCCTGCGCGGCGCTCACCGCCGCCTGCCGGGAGGGCGCCGCGGTGCCGCTGAGCAAGCAGGGCGACGGCCTCACATGGACCGGCGCGCTGTTGGTCACCAACGGCGTCGCCTTCAAGGTGGCGGCGGTTTCCCGCGAGGGCGATCAGACCGAGGCGCGGGTGGCCTTCAACCTCCTCCCGGACCGGGCGCCGAACATCGAGATCACCGCGCCCAAGGGCGAGGTCACCCTGCTGCCCGGCAGCGCGCCCACCATCAGCTTCTCCGTCGCCGACGACTACGGCCTGCACGACATCATCATCCAGCGCGTGCCGAACGCCGACGCCCCGGAATCCTCCGGCGAGGTGCTGAAGACCTACAAGTGGGTCAAGGCCCACGCGAAGGACTTCACCACGCTCTGGAAGGGACCGATCCGGAAGCCGAGCGACAAGGCGTCCATGATCCTGCGCGTCGTCGCCCGCGACAATTGTCCCGGCGCCCCGCACGTCACCCGGTCGGCGCCGCTGGTGTTCAACATGGTGGGGGTCGAGCAGGTCGCCAAGCAGCGGAACGAGCTGGAGAAGAAGGTGTTCGCGGATCTGAACAAGGTGATCGAACTCCAGCGCGATAACATTGCGCACACGAAGGAAAACCAGGAGCTCCGGCCCGCCCCGTCCACAGCACAGTGGCAGGAGGTCGGCGGCCGGCAGACCGAAATCCGCGCGATCACCAAGCAACTGCTGGACAAGGGCGCGAAGTGCCTGGGCAACCTGAGCGGCATGGTGAAGAAACTGTACGTCCGCGAGATGGCGGAGGCGGTGGATCTTCTCGGCCGCGTCGCCGGCGCGAAGCCCTTGGAACAGGCCGGGTTGAGCGAACAAGCGCTGAAGGTGGAGGAGAAGATCCTCCGGCAGTTGACCTTCGCCGAACTGGCGGCGACGCACGCGCAAAGTGACAACCGGAAGAACGCCCTGACCGGGATGCTGGACGGGCTGATCCGGGAACAGACCCGGCTGTGGCGCGCGACCACGCAGTGCGTCGGCCGGGCCACGGCGCCGGTGGCGCTGATCAAGGAGCAGGACAGCCAGGCCGCGGACGTCACCGAATTCATGAAGGCCTGCCGGGCCGAGTCGGAGACCATGGCGAACTCGGACAAGGACCTGTCCGGTTTCCTGGACAAGGTGGCCACCACGTGCAAGGACAAGAAGATCCGCGAGGACATGCTGCTGGCCGCGGAACGGCTCGAGAAGAATGTTTTCCCGGAGGCGGCCGGCAACCAGCGCAGCGCCATCACCAAGCTCGTGGACCTGCGCCGGCTGTTTGACGAAATGCAGGCGGCCGCGGACAAGGAAAAAGCCGCGGAGATGATCGAGGCGCTCCAGAACGCCAACAAGAAGATCGAAAAGATCAAGGAGCTCGAAAAGAAGCTGCTCGAGTCCATGGAGATCGTCAAGGAGCTGAAGGACAAGGACACCAAGCAGACCGACAAGATGGAGGAGGATTTCGAGGAGCTGGCGAAGAACGCCGAACAGGCGCTCCTCCAGGTGCCCATCGATCTGGATATTTTTGCGGACCTGAACGTGGGCAACGATCTGGTCGAGGACATCCATTCCACCTTCGAGGAAGTCCGCCAGCAGGCGGGCTCGGAACAGGCCACGGCCGGGCCGGTGAAGGAACTCGCGGTGGCCAAGCGCGAAGCCATGCTGGACGCGATGGAAAAGGCCGAGAAGCGGATGGACGAGTTGGAGTATTGGCTCAAGTCTTCGCCCGACGGGCTCAAGATCACCACCGAACCTTTCGACAAGGAAGAGATGCCGAACGGCATTGCCCTGCCGCCGCTGCTGACGAAGGTGGACGACCTGATCGGCGACCTGCTGAACGAGACCAAGGAGAAGCAGGCCCAGGACAACGACGGCGCCATCAATTCCGCCCTGCCCGACATGGAGCCCGACGGCAACGTCACGGAAGGCGATGTCACCAGCTTTGCCGCCCAGGGCAAATCGGGCAACGAGACGCCGGATCACAAGGAGCAGGACGGCCGGTCGAACGTGGGCCGGGAGGGCATGTCCGACGGCGAGACCGCGGCGGGCTCCGGCACGCTCAGCAAGGGCGACGAGAACATCGAGGCGCGGCGCACGCAGGATCCCACCCAGAGCGGGCAGGTGAAGGTGGACGGCGAGGCCCAGACCAAGGCCACGGGCGGCGGCAAGCTGGGCTCCGGCAAGGCCGACCAGTACGGCCAGGGCGGTGGCACCAAGCGTATGGATTCCACCGAGGCCGGCTCCCTCGAAGCCATGGCGGCGCTGATGGCCAAGCACGCCGACGACACCTATGCCCAGGCGTCCCTCAAGGGCGTGCGCGCCGATGCGTTGAAAGATGCGGCGCATCATATGCGCCAAGCGGCGGATGCGATCGCCCGCGGCGCGCCCATTGACCAGGTGGCGGAGCTTAAGCGCCGCGCGCTCGCCGAACTGAAGGCCGGCCGCACGGAACTGGAGCGGGGCAATACGGACGTCCTCGACACGCGCGTCGCCTCTTCGCTGCTCAGGGACGTCCAAGAAGCCGGACCGGAAGAGGCGCCGCCGAAATACCGCGGGCTCGTGGCGGAATATTACAAGAAGTTGAATGAATCCCTCTAGCGCGGCGGGGCGGGGCCGGACGTCCGGCGGGCTGCGGTGCGCGGGTAAACGGAGCATGACCACGTCGAACGTTATGACCCTGCTGGGCCGGACGGCGGCTGCCCTGGGCTGCTGGGCCGCGCTGGCGGCGCCGGTGCGGGCCGAGGAAACATGGCACGTCAAGGATGCGCCGATCCGCTTCACGGTCGGCCTCGAAAGCGCGCCCACGCATCACAGCGCCGGGTATTTTCTAAAATTGCACGACGGCGGCATCCTGCCCGGCCCGCTCCCGGCCACCCAGGTGGTGGACCAAAGCGGGAACGTCCTGAAGAGCTGCGTGCTCTGGCAGAATCCGGAGACCGGCCTGGGCGTTGTCTTCGAGCCGCCGAAGTATGGCAGCAGCGTTCTGATCTACGTCATGAAAGGCGTGAAACTGAACCTCTGGACGCCGGAGTCCGGCCTCACACCCAGCGCCATCATCTGCACGCATCCCGGCCACCCGTCCAAGATTGACGCCGCCGGCCTGGCCCGGCTGGGGCCGGTGGACACGACCGTGCATTACCGCAACGAGGCCGGCAGCCAGGGGGCCACCGTGGCCCTGCCGGGCGACCGCTCCGGCCGCCCCGGCCTGGCCGCCATGTACATGCTGGCCCACGTGGCCACCACGGACCCGGGCGAGACCTGGATCGCGCCGGTGACCTTCGGCGGCAATATGCAGGTCAGCGTGGACGGCCGCCCGCTGCACATGAAGAAGATCAGCGACAAGCAGGGCGGCTATGGCGAGCATGTGGCCCTGTCCGAAGGGCTGCATCGCGTGGAGTTGCTCGGTTTCTATACGGCCAAGAACGCCAAACCGGAAATGGTGCTGACCTGGCGGACCCCCAAGACGTCGGCCAAGGAACTGGGCGGGGTGCGGCCCGCGGACCTGCGCTTCGCCGGCACGCCCATGTGGGATGCGCGTCAGTTGCATGAAGCCGAAGTGGTGCGCTCCGGCGCCTGCACAATTCAGAAAATCCAGGCCCACGACGGCAGCCCCGTGGCCCACTTTACCCTTACGCCCAAACAGATCTACTGGTTCGGCGACGAGACCCCCTACCTGCTCTACGAGCTGCAGGCCGACCCCGCGGGCCAGCCCGCGGGGACCCAGTACACCTGGAGCTTCAGCGGCGACGCCGGGGCGCTCGCCACGGGCACCAATATCGCCTGGCTTTTCCCGGGCTCGCGGGAGCACCGGGTGACGCTGAAAGCGACGGCGGGCGACATGCACTCGCAATGCACCCGGCCGTTCTTTCCGTTCACCACCACGCACACCAGCCTGAACGATCCGGCGTCCCGCGCCGCCTTCCGGACAGCGTGCCTGGGCATGTTACAGGCCTACCCGCCGAACAAGGACCCCACCGCGGGTTGGGAGGCCAGCCTGTGGAATAATCTCTTCCGCACGCTGGAGTTGTCGCGGAACAATCCGCTGCTGGCGCAGTTGGTGGAACAGCGCTGGGAGACGACCGTCCGCAAGTTGCCCACCGATCGGAAGGAATTGATCGAGGACATGTACCTGGCCGTCACATCGTTCACCAACCCCACGAACGCGCTGAAGTGGGCGCTGCTGCTGGAGGAAAAGTCCCCGCTCCGGGAGCGGGCCATGGCCCTGCGGCTCAAGGGCGCCGAGATCCTGATGTACCAGCAGAAAAACCTCGCCGAGGCCCGGAAATGGGTCCGCCCGCTGACGGCGGAGATGGGCGAAGGCAGCGAGTGGGCCCGCATCCGGATGGGCGACATCGAGTTTCTCTCCCGGAACCTGAACGAAGCGACCCAATTTTATGGCGACGTCCAGAACCGCTCCAAGCACAGCAAGCTGGGTCCCCAGGGCGAGGGCTTCGTGCCGCAGCACCTGAAGGGTTCCGCCGCGGCGAAGGCGCAGGAGAAGGCCGCGCCGCCGGAGACGGCCGCGCCAGCGCCCCGGGTGGCGCCGTGGAAGCTCGGCGCCATCCGCGACGTGGCGGCTTCGGAATCGGTCCGGAACCTGATCGAACAAGGTTTCTACTGGGAGGCCTACCAGGCGTTGCGCAAGTGGGAGCGGGAATTCCCGCTGAGCAAAATTTCGAGCGACTACCCGCTGCTGGAGGGCCGGTTCTGCATGGCGCTGGGCGATTATGCCCGTTGCCGCGCGCTGCTCGAGGCCTACTGCGACCAGGTGGACGCCTCGAATTACCTGGCCGAGGCCATGCAGATGATCGTGCAGTGCATGAAAGTCATGAACGAGCCGCATGCGGCGGTCGTCAAGTTTCAGGAAACCATGAAAAAGCGGCTGGTGCTGCAGTAGCGCCACCGCGGCAACATCACAACGGCCCCGGCGCAGCCGGGGCGGCGGAGGACAAGGACATGGCACGGATTGTATTGACCAAGGGCGTGCAGGCGGGACGGGAAATCGTGCTGGCGGGAAGCGAGCTGGTCGTGGGCCGGGATAATGACTGCGGCCTGACGCTGGGCGACGACACCAAGGTGTCGCGCCGCCACGCGCGCCTGTATACCGAGCGCAGCGTCTGGCATCTCCAGGACATGGAAAGCGCCAACGGCACCGAGGTGAACGGCACGGAGATCAAAACCGTGGCCCTCAACGCGGACGACGTGGTCACGATCGGCGATACGCAGTTCGTGTTCAAGCCGGACGGCGCGCCCGTCCCCGCGGCGCCGGCAGCCTCGTCGGCGTCACGCCCCGTCCCGCCGGCCCCCGCGCCGGCGCCGGCGGAGCCCGACCCCGCGAGCATGACCACGCCCGAGGACCTGAAACTGGTCGAGCGGATGCGGCAGTCCACGGACTTGATCCGCCGCGAGGTGGGCAAGGTCATCATCGGGCAGGAGGAAGTGCTCAACCAGATCCTGATGTGCATCATCGCCGGCGGGCACGCGCTGCTGATCGGCCTGCCCGGGCTGGCCAAGACGCTCACGGTGAGCACCATCGCCAAGGTGCTGGACCTGAAATTCAAGCGCATCCAGTTCACCCCCGACCTGATGCCCTCCGACATCACCGGCACCGAGGTGCTGGAGACGGACCCGGACAGCCAGCAGAAGATTTTCCGCTTCATGCAGGGGCCGATCTTCTGCAACATCTTGCTGGCCGACGAAATCAACCGCACGCCGCCCAAGACGCAGGCGGCGTTGCTGGAGGCCATGCAGGAAAAATGCGTCAGCGTGGGCAAGGACACCTACAAACTGGACCGGCCCTTTTTCGTGCTCGCCACGCAGAACCCCATCGAGCAGGAAGGCACCTATCCCCTGCCCGAGGCGCAGCTCGACCGGTTCATGTTCAACGTCTGGATCGACTATCCCAAGCGCGAGGAGGAGGAAACCATCGTGGCCCGAACCACGGTGACGGCCGGGGCCGAGCCGCGCGTGGTGCTGGGCAAGGAAGCGGTGCTCCTGCTCCAGGAGGTGGTGCGGAAGATTCCGGTTTCGCGCCACGTGATCGGCTTCGTCATCAACCTGGTGCGCGCCACGCGGCCGGCGGACCCGGAAGCGCCGGATTTCGTCAAGAAGTACGTTTCGACGGGCGCGGGTCCCCGTGCCGGCCAGTACCTGGTGCTGGCGGCCAAGGCCCGCGCGGTGCTCGAGGGCCGGATCCACGTGAGCTGCAATGACATCCGCAAGGCGGCCCTGCCGGTGCTGCGACACCGCATCCTCACCAACTTCACCGCCGACTCCGAGGGCCTGACCTCCCGTGAAATCGTCGAGCGCTTGCTGGGCGAAATCAAGGAGCCCGGCGAGGCGGCTTACACCCCGGCCGACGCGGCGAAAAAGAAGCCCGCCGACAAAAAGAAGTAAACACTGAAAAGCGGACCGGTTTCGTTTCAGCCCGCCGCCGGCGGCGTTACGTCTGTTGTGGACTTGGCGTTTTTCCCGGCCAGCTTGCGCAATCTCTTTTCCTCTTTCTTCTTCTTCTGCGCCATTTCCCTGTTGCGTTTCTCAAATTGATAATTCGGCCTGGCCATGCTGGTATTCCTTTCCGTAGTCCTATTGCTCGGACGGGGTTCCCTGGGGCCGTGTTTGCCTTTGCGAGCACCCGGCCCAGCAGGAACTTTAGCATCTTCCGCCGGAAAAAGCAGCCAATATAAGGAAGTTGCCGGCCAGCCTTTGTGCACGCCGGGTTTTCGTGCTTGATTAATTAACCAGATTTCACCATCGTACAGTGTAGTTATTGACGGAATTTCCAACGCCCGCGTTGGGCGTGAACAACCAAGCCGAACATGCAACCAGCCGCCAGGAGTACCACATGAAATCATTCGTCAGCCGATCTGCGGGATTCGCCCTGTTCGTGTCCGCGCTGGGCAGCGGCCTGATGCCGGTGCGCGCGCCAGCCGGGGACTGGCCGCAGTGGCGCGGGCCGGGCCGGGATGCCCGGGTGACCGGATTTACCGCGCCGAAGGCGTGGCCAGCCGAACTGACGCAGAAATGGAAAGTCACCGTCGGCCGGGGCGACGCCACGCCGGCCTGGGTGGGCGATAAAATATACGTCTTCGTGAACGACGCCAGCGGGGACATCACCCTGTGCTGCGAGGCCAGCACCGGGAAGGAACTCTGGCGGAACAAGTACGACGCGCAAGCCGCGACGGAACCCATGGGCCAGCATCCGGGACCGCGCAGCTCGCCGGCGGTGGCCGCGGGCAAGCTCGTTTCGTATGGCGCGCGGGGCACGCTCTCCTGCCTGGACGCCGCCAATGGCAAGGTGGTGTGGCGCAAAGATGACTTCCCCGGCGTCTGGCCCCGCTTCTTCACGTCCGCGTCGCCCTTGATCGCGGACCAGGTGTGCATCGCGCAGCTCGGCGGCGAGCGCCAGGGCGGCATGGTCGTTTACGATCTCACCACCGGCGACCAGAAGTGGAAATGGACGGCGGACGGCACGGCATACGCCTCACCGGCCCTGCTGACGGTCGGCGAGACCCAGATGGTCGTGGCCCTGACGGCGCAGAAGATCGTCGGGCTGGCCCTGGCCGACGGCAAGCTGCTCTGGGAGCTGCCGTTTGCGGCCCAGGACCGGGCGTACAACGCGGCCACTCCCATCGTGGACGGGCAGACCGTGATCTACACCGGCGCGGGCCGGGGCACCAAGGCGGTGAAGATCGAGAAAGCCGGTGAGGGCTACACGGCCAAGGAACTCTGGAGCAACCCGGACAACGCCGTCCAGTTCAACACCCCGGTGATCAAGGATGGCCGGCTCTACGGCATCACCCAGAAGGGCGACCTCTTCTGCCTCGACGCGCAAAAAGGCCAGACGCTCTGGACCGCCCCGCTGGGCGGCCGCGGCTTCGGTTCCATCGTGGACGCCGGGCCGGTTTTGTTCGCGCTCACGCCGCAGGGCGAGCTCGTCGCCTTCGAGCCCAGCGACAAGGAATTCAAGAAGCTGGCCGGCTACCAGGTCGGCACGGACACCTACGCCTACCCCGTCATCACCGCCGACGGTCTCTGCATCAAGGACAAGGACGCCCTGGCCCGCTGGGCGTTCTGACGGACAATGTTGTTGTGCATTTCGACCTGATAATAGCCGCAAAATGGGTATTATCAGGTCAAAAGGGCCTGCGAATCAATGGTTCGGCTATCTCGTCGGGATCGCCAAGGCTGAGCTCCGCCACGCCCATTGATCCGCGGCCACGGAACGGCCACCTAGCAATTACAGGATATCGCCGCGCAACGCGGCTCAGCCTGCTCCGTAGTGTTCGGCGTCAGCTGCCCGCCCACAACCCTGGCGGCCGGCCTTTGCGCCAGCAATTCGCATTACGGATGGAACCGACCGACTCTTCCCCGGAGCGGAACGTGTAAAGGTTCCGAATGCGCCCGGAACCGTTATCGGTTCCGCTCCAAGCGAAGCCATAACGCGAATTGCTGCCTTTGCGCTTTCTTCCCGCTGCGCCAGATTGTATCATTTCTCGCGCTGGAGGCCGGGTCCGGCATTGTAGCGGCGGCGCTCTGCGCCGCGCAGGAAATGACCCGGCAGATTGCATACGCGCCAACCTAAGGCGTAGTTCATTAAATGATTTACGAAATGAATGCTGTGTGAGGTATTTGGCGTTTTGGAGTGCGCGATCTTGATCGCGCTTTCATGCGGACCAGCTTGACGGTCCGTAACGTAAGATGGCACGTCAAGCCGCGCCGAAGAAAAGCGGCCCTCCGCAGCCTCGGTGCAGGAGGGCCGCACTCCATAAATGAGCTACGGTCGCGCATAACACGAACATGCAACGGAACCTGAAACGGCTGGCGGAGGAAACGTACGACCTGCTGATCGTCGGCGGCGGCATCAACGGCCTGGCGGCGGCGTGGGACGCGACCCTGCGCGGGCTGAAGGTTGCGCTGGTGGAAAAAGCCGACTTCGGCGGACAGACCTCGTCGGCGACGCTGAAGATCGTCCACGGCGGCCTGCGCTACCTCCAGCACCTCGATTTCGTCCGCATGCGCGAGAGCATCCGCGAGCGCAGCACACTGCTCCGCATCGCGCCGCACCTGGTCAGCCCGCTGCCATTCCTGGTCCCCACCTACGGCCACCTGCTGGCCAGCAAGGAGGCGCTGAGCGCCGCCATGCTGATCAACGACCTCATCAGTTGGGACCGCAATCGGAGCCTCCCCGATCCCGCGCGGCAACTACCGCCGGGCCGCTACCTGTCCAAACGCGAGACGCTGGCTCTGGCGCCGGGCATCGCCGAGCGCGGGCTGACCGGCGGCGTGATCTTCCATGACGGGCAGATGTACAACTCCGAGCGCCTGACGCTCGCCTTCGCGCTCGCCGCCGCGGAGCGCGGCGCGGACTTGGCCAATTATGTCGCGGCGGTCCGCCTGCTCCGGCAGGATCGGCGCGTCATCGGCGCGCGCGTCCGCGACCTCGAAACCGGCGCCGAGTTCGACGTGCGGGCCGCCGTCACCGCCAACATGACCGGGCCCTGGTCGGATCTGCTCATCGGCCTGCTCGATCGCCCCGACCCGCCGCGGCGCGTCGTCCGCTCCAAGGGCATCCAGATCGTCGCGCCGCTGCTGTATCCCCAGGTCGCCGTCGCCGTGCCCAGCACCTACAAGGATCCCGACGCCATCCTAGCGCGCGGCAACCGCAACTTCTTCATCACCCCGTGGCGCGGCGTCTCACTGATCGGCACCACCGACACCGTGTACGAGGGCGATCCCGACGACTTCCGCATCACCGGCGACGACCTGCGCGCGTTCATTGACGAGATCAACCAGTCCCTGCCCGCCGCCCAGCTCCGGCGCGACCAGGTGCCGTTCGCCTTCGGCGGGCTGCGGCCGATCACTGAGAAGAACATTGATACGGGTTCGAAGGTCGCGCGCAAATACGAAATCTACGATCACGCCGCCGACCTGGGCGTCGCGGGCCTGTTCACCGTCATCGGCGTCAAGTACACCACCTGCCGGCTGCTGGCCGAGAAAGTGGTGACGCTGGTCTTCCGGAAGCTCGACCGGCCGGCGCCCGCGGCGGCCACCGCACAGACCCCGCTGGCCGGCGGCGGCATCGAGCGCTGGGACGCCTTCGAACGCGACGCCGTCGCGGCGGCGCCCGCGGGCGTGTCCGCGCAGACCATGCGCCACCTCGCCCGCAGCTACGGCACCGGCTATGGCGCCCTCCTCGACCTCGTGAAAACGCAGCCGGAGGCCACCGCGCTGCTGTCCGGCTCGAGCGAGGTCATCGCCGCCGAAGTGCTGCATGGCGTCCGCGCGGAATCCGCGTTGCATCTGACGGACGTCGTGCTCAACCGCACCGACCTGGGCAGCCAGGGCCATCCCGGCCGCGCGGCGCTCGCGGCCTGCGCCGACCTGATGGCCCGCGAACTCGGCTGGCCCGCCGCGCGGCGCGCCAGCGAGCTCGCCGCCGCCGAGCGGCGCTTTGAATTTCCGGAAACTTGACAGCTTCCGGCGATCGGATGAGAATGAATGACCGTGTGCGCGTCCAGCGCGCGCCGGTTTAGAAAGGGAGCCAGCATGAGCAGTCGGATCACGCGCCGCGCTTTTCTCCAACGCGCGACGGCGGCCGCCGCCGTCTTCAGCATTATCCCCCGCCATGTGCTCGGCGGGCCAGGCTACACGCCGCCCAGCGAGCAGCTTACCAAGGCGGTGATCGGCGTCGGCGGCATGGGCATGGGGCATCTGGACATGGGCGGCACCAAATTGCTCGCGGTTTGCGACGTGGACGCGGGACATCTGAAGGCCGCCGTGGAGCGAGGCGGGCCGGACGTCAAGGGCTACAAGGATTTCCGCGACGTGCTCGCCCGGCCGGACATTGACATCGTCCATGTCCCGACGCCGCCGCACTGGCATGCCTTGATTTCCGTGGCAGCGGCCGAAGCGGGGAAGGACATCTGGTGCGAAAAGCCGATGGCCCGGACCATCGGCGAAAGCCGGAAAGTCAGGGATGTCGTGCTGCGCCAGGGGCGGATCTTCCGGCTCAATACCTGGTTCCGCTTCGAGTCCAACCTCTACGGCATGAACACCCCGACCAAGCCGATCAAAAAGGCCGTGATGCACGGCCTGCTCGGCTGGCCGCTCAAGGTCACCGTCGGCGCCCACCAGGGCTTCAACTGGAAGCTGGAGATGTGGCAGGGCAAGACCGACCTGAAGCCGGAGCCCGTGCCTCCCGAATTTGACTATGATTTCTGGCTGGGGCCGGCCCCCAGCAAGCCCTATGCCCGCCACCGGACGCATGAATCGTTCCGCGGGTATTGGGACTATGACGGCGGCGGTTTGGGCGACATGGGGATGCATTACCTCGATCCGGTGCAATACATTCTCGGCAAGGACGACACCAGCCCGGTGGCGATCGAGGCCGACACACCGCTCCAGCATCCGGATGCCGCCCTGCCCTGGCGCCAAGTGCGCATGACATACGCCGACGGTTGCGAGATCGTCCTGGACGGCGACAACAGCCTCAAGGACGCGCCGTTTATCGCGGGCCCCGCCGGCAAGATCTTCATCGGCTTCAAATCCGACATTCCGGATCTCGACGAGAAGCTGCGCGAGCTGCCTGATCCGCCACCCCAGCAGGTGGATTTCGCGGATGCGGTCCGCCGGCGCTGTAAATTTGCGCTGAACGAAAGCAACGGGCACCGCTCCTGCACGCTGGTGAACTTGGCAGTCATCGCCGTCCGGCTGGGACGGCCGCTGCGCTACGACCCGGTCGCCGAACACTTCATCGGCGACGAGGCGGCCAACCGTCTGATTGACCAACCGATGCGGGCGCCATGGAGAATATGAACATGAAGAGCCGGAGCATGGTTTCCAAACTGATCAGCCGCGTGGCGCTTTCGGGACTGCTGACGTTGTTTTCGGTCAGCCTGGCATGGGCCGGGACGGTGGACGTCAAGTCGTTGGTGGACAGGATGCCAACCCAGACCGCGGCGGAACAGCAGGTGGTTTGCGGCGACCTGCTCAAGGGCGGCCCGGAGGCGGTGCAGGCGGTGTGCGCGCTGCTGACGCCGCTGGCCACAGGCGGCGACACCAAGGCGCGGTACCTGCTGGGCGGCCTGGCTTTTTATACGGCCCGGCCCGGCGCCGAAGCCGAACGCCGCACGTTTACCGGGGTGCTGGTGTCCGCGCTGCGCTCAGCGCAGGATCAGGAGATCAAGGCCTTCCTGCTGGGCCTGCTGCGGTGGTGCGGCGGTCCGGAATGCGTGGCGCCGTTGGGCGCCTGCCTGCGCGATCCGCATCTGGTGGAGCCCGCCACGCAGGCCCTGCTGGCCATCCGCGCGCCCGGCAGCGCGGCGGTCCTGCTCGCGGCGCTCAAGAGTACCCAGGGGAAGCCGGCGATCACCCTGGTCAAAGCCCTCGGCGAGCTGCGCGCCCAACCGGCCGTGCCGGCCATCGTCCCCTCGGCCGCCAGCACCAATCTGGATCTGCGCCACGCCGCGCTGCGCGCCCTGGCCGAAATCGGCCCGCGCCCGCGGCTGCTGTGGACCGACTACTCGGCCGGCGACGTGCTGCAGTACGCCTGCCGGACCGGTGATGCCCGGGAAAAAGCCCTGGCCGCTAACCTGTATCTGCTGTACGCCCGGCGGCTGGCGGAGAGCGGCGTCACATCGCGCAGCGTGGCGGTGTGCCGCGAAGTGCTCGCGCTCGGAGCCAAACAGGATATGGGGCTGCTTCTGCCGACCGCGCTCAATACCCTGGCCGCGGTCAGCGGCGAGGGGGCCATCCCGGACTTGGTGGCGGCCGCCCATAGTTCCAACCGGACGGTCAGCGTAGCGGCCTTGAACAGCCTGCTCGCAATGCAGAGCGGGCGGAGCAGCGGCGCGCTGAACCAGATCCTGTCCCACGGCCCCAGCCACCTGCGCGTAGCCCTGTTGAACACGCTGGCGGGTACCGACCAACCGGCCCTCAGCGGCGCCATCGCCGCCAATCTCAAAAACGCCGATCCGAACGTGCGGGTGGCGGCCATCCAAGCCCTGCACGGAAAGCCAGGATTGGCCAGCCTGCTGGACTTGCTGCCTTCCGCCGGCACTGACGACCTCCCGGAATTGAAAAAACATATCCTGGTGCTGGCGGGGAAGGCAGACTTGGCGGACGTCGCGGCGGCTCTGGCCAAGACGCCGGCTCCGGCGCGCGTCGTTATACTGGACATCCTGGCCCAGCGGCACGCCACGCCATGCGTGGCGACCGTGCTGGGAGCGACGGCCGACCCGGACCCGGCGGTCAGGCTGGCCGCCCTGAAAGCCCTGGGGACCACGGCCGCGCCCGCGCAGCTCCCGCAACTGGTGGCGCTGGCCATGAAGTCCACGGTGTCCGACGAACAGTCCGCTGCCCTGCGATCCGCGGTCCTGGTGGCGAAAACCATTCCCGACGCGGAGCAGCGGGCCGCGGCTCTGCTGGCCGCTCTGCCCGATGCGAGCCCGCCGAATAAAGAGCTGTTGCTGGGCGCGTTGCCGGAACTGGGCGGGCGGCCGGCGCTGGCGGCCGTCGCGGCCGCCGCCCAAGGGCCGGACGAGAAACTCCGCACTGCGGCCGTGGCGGCGCTCGCCAACTGGCCGGAGGCGTCCGCCGCCGAGGCCATGCTGCAGGCCGCCAAGGCGGCGACGGACCCGCGGCCGCAGGCGCTGTTGTTGCGCGGCCTGGTGCGTGTGGTCCGGGCGGGCGATCAACCGGCGGACGCCAAACTCGGCCGGTACCAGGAAGCCCTGGCCCTGACTCCGCGGCCGGAGGATAAGAAGATCGTACTGGGCGCCCTGGTGGACATCAAAACGATGGCGGCGCTGGCGCTGCTCGACAAATACTTGGACGATCCGGACCTTCGCGAAGAAGCCGCCAACCTGGCGGTGCTGGTCGCCTGCGCGGAGGGCAGCTTCAAGGGCTTGACCGAGCCCGCCGCACGCCCGGTGCTGACCAAGGTGGCCGGCATCCTCAAGGACGAAAGCGCCCGGAAAAAAGTCGAGGCCCAACTGGCTGGGATCAAGGACTAGACTGAAAGGAAAAGGGCGCGGCTGTAACTAACCGCGCCCCTTCCGTTCGCCGGGAGACCCATCACCACTTCAGCATCAGGCCGGCGTTGCCGCCAAAGCCGTCGAGCTTGATGGCTGTGGGCAGCTTGACGGAATCCACTTCCTTGATGGAGACCACGGTGTACTTGCCTTCGACGAAGAGCGCGAGGCCTTCGCCAAGTCCGATTTCCAGGCCGGCCACGCCGTAGCCGCCGATTTCACCCTTGATGTCGGCGCTGGTGTCGCCATCCCCCTTCTCTTTCATGAAGAAATAGCCGGCGCCACCGCCGATGTACGGCATAACCTTGCTTTGCGGTGCCAGATTGAGCACCAAGCCGGCTTCTACCGGAATGACTTCCAGCTTGCCGTGCGATCCTTCAGCATCCACGTCATCCGCTCCTTTGGCCTTCAGGCTGAAGTAGGTCCCGCGGACTTCCAGCGAGAGCATGGGCACGATGTCCATTTTCAGCTTGGCGCCGCCGCCCCAGCCATCCCCGTCAAACCCGTCGCTGCCGCCCTTGGTCTTCCAGTAGGCGCCAAAGGCGCCCAAGCCGCCAGCCCAAGCCGTCGGGGCGCACAACCCGATCACTGCCAGCATCATCACCAGTCGCTTCATTGTCAGCCTCCCATGGTCGTTTCCGCGCAGCACGCGCTGTCCCCGTGACGGCACCCGCCGTCCACGCCGGCAGTACATCGCAATTCGTTTGAAGCGGCAAGTTTTTTTACCGGCTAGAACCGCTTGGTGAACGTGACATTCACCGTGTTGCCCTGCGGCCGGTAGGTCGAGTCGGTTTCATAGAGCCAGCGGATGGAGGTCATCACGCCCGTGTAGGGGCAGACGAGGCCGATTTCCGGGCCCACGCCGACGACGGAGGCAAGGTGGTCGGACGCCTTCGTTCCGCTTTCGTGCGTCGTCTGCTGCTGGTAATAGCCCGCCGCGCCCACTTCGATGCTCTTCGTCAGGCTCTTGCCCAGGCCCCATTCGAGCGTCAAGACCTGACCGGGCGTGAGGCCCAGGTCGTCATTCTCCTGGTTGAATTCGTAGCGGCTGAGCGCGGAGAGCGACCACGTTTTTTCCGCGTCCGGATACCAGGTGATCCCGGCGGTCAGCATGTGGGTCCAGAAATTCTTGCCGGGCGAAACCGGATCCGTCGCGCTGTAGCGCCCCGTCGGCGCCCAGAAGCCGTAGCCGATGGCGAGGTCGAATTGCGACGGGTGCCAGGAGAGCGTGATCGGCTCGACAAAGATGTCGGCCAGATCGAAGCTGCTGTCGCTGAAGCCCTGGAATTTCAGGCGCTGGTAGGTGAATGGCACCAGGACGTCCGCGCCATAATTGCCGCCGAGGATCTTGACATCGCTGATCCAGATGAGGCGGGGCGCCTGGACGTAGGCCGTGAGATCGAAGTTCGGCGGTCCGGCGGTGAAGCGGTCGGCGAAATACAGGTAGTTGTAGTCGCGGAAGTAAAGGCCGGGCGGAGGCAGCGAGGCGGCTTTGAGGCCTTCGACGCCGGCCGGATAGTGGCTGGCCAGCGGCGGCTGGCCTTGCGCGATCACGAGGCCGGGCAGCGCCAGCAACACAACCACGGCGAGGGACAGAAGCAGACGTATTTTCATGGTGTTGGCAACCTCCTGTTTATGTCGGTTTTCCTCTGCGATCTTCTTCGCATGTCCGGCCAAACCATTGTCCTGTGCGGCGACCGCCGGGGGATGCCGCTTGCCGTACCGTTGTGTTGCCGGACATCAGCTTGCGGCGATTATTACCTGCGCGCCGGGACTGTCAAGCCGTTTATCCCGGCTAAAAAAGGCGGCGGCCCGTTGCGTCAAATGGAAATTCCGCCGCAACGGCGGGCGGTGGTGG
>Ga0209048_10000022_pt1 | contig 132261 bp, 126 predicted proteins | sample FrelakmetCRP12CR_FD_187146 | JGI IMG/M metagenome (GOLD analysis project Ga0209048, IMG submission 187146) | Freshwater lake sediment microbial communities from the University of Notre Dame, USA, for methane emissions studies - CRP12 CR (SPAdes)... | ecosystem: Environmental > Aquatic >...
CTAGCAGTCGCGGGCGGCCGATTTCAATGCGCGCTGGTCGGCGGCGATCGCGCGCTGGGAAACGCAGGCGGCGCCGCTGCGCGGGGTGCGCGTCGTGGTCCAGCACAAGGCTTTTCCGTACCTGCTTGCCTGGCTCGGGATCGTCGAGGTCACCACGCTGGAACCGAAGCCGGGCATCGAAGCGTCGAGCGGCTGTCTGTCCGAGGCGCTGGCCAAGCTGCGGCGCGAGCGCGCGCGGATGGTGCTGCGCGCCGCCTGCAACGATGGCCGCAGTTCCGAGTGGCTGGCGCAACGGGCGCCCATCCCCGCCGTCGTGTCACCGTCCACGCTCGGGGGCAGCGAGCGCGCGAAAGATCTCTTCGCGCTCTTCCACGACTCGATCGATCGTCTGCTCGGAGCGCTGAAATGACCCTCAGCCCAATCGACCCGAGCATCCTGCTGCCCGCGTTCGCGGCCGGCGTGCTGGTGCTAATCACGCATGTTCCGCTCGGCATGCAGGTCCTCGATCGCGGCATCGTGTTCATCGATCTGGCAATCGCGCAGGTTGCCGGGGTCGGTGTGATTGCGGCCGATGCCTTCGGCTGGGAACCGCAGGGCGTTGCGGTACAGGCCGCGGCGATCGGCGCCGCGCTCGCCGGCGCGCTGCTGCTTACCTGGACCGACAAGCGCTTTCCCGCAGTCCAGGAGGCACTGATCGGTGCGCTCTTCGTGCTCGCCTCGTCTGTCGGCGTGCTGTTGCTGGCCAACAACCCGCACGGCGGCGAGCACCTGAAGGACCTGCTGGTCGGACAGATTCTCTGGGTCAGCACCACACAACTGATTGCCATGGCCGTGGTAACCGCGGCCGTGATCTTGTTGTGGCGCCTCGTCGGCGCACGCAGCGGGCGCATTGGCTTTTACGCGCTGTTTGCGTGCGCCGTCACCGCCTCAGTGCAGCTTGTGGGCGTGTACCTGGTCTTCGCCAGCCTGATCCTGCCGGCCCTGGCGACGCGGGGCCTGCCGAGACGACGGCGGCTTTGGGTGAGCTTTATCGTCGGAATCGGCGCCTATGTGGTCGGCCTCGTCATTTCGGCTGTGGCCGATCTGCCGTCGGGTCCCGTGGTCGTGTTGATGATGGCGGTAACTGCAGCGTGCATCGCTGCTGCCGTTGCGCGGGTTTCGTAAGTGCCGAGGCGCGGGGGATCAGACCAGCTGTGCCGCGCCATACAAATGTGCAAGCACAGCGTCGGCGAGCGCCGAATTCGCCTGCGTGCCGGCGATGCGGCCGTCGATCAATCCGATCACACGGTCGGCGTACCGCTGCGCCAGTTGCGGCTGATGCAGGCTGCACAGCATGGCTAATCCATTGTTCGCAAGCGCGCGCAACTGATCCAGGACGAGCGCGGCATTCGCTGGATCGAGGCTCGATACCGGTTTATCGGCGAGCAGCACCTGCGGCTCTTGCGCCAAGGCACGCGCGATCGCGATGCGCTGCTGCTCACCGCCGGACAGGCGATCGGTGCGCTCAGCAGCGCGGTCCAGCAGGCCCACGCGATCAAGCGCGGCAAACGCGGTGCGCCAGTCGTCTTAGTGCAAGCGCTTGGTGATGCCGCGCAACCGCGAGATGTGGCCAAGGCGTCCCGCAAGCACGTTCTCAACTGCCGGCAAGCAACCGACCAGGCGCGGCCGCTGGAAGCTCAGCGCGACCGACGTATCGCCGCGACGGCGGCGCGCGCTGCCGCCGGGACTTTCGATGCGTCCGTGGTCAGGATGATCGAGGCCGGCGAGCAAGCGCAACAACGTCGTCTTGCCAGCGCCACTGGCGCCGAGGAGCGCGACAAACTCGCCGGCGTGCAGTGCAAGTTCAATGTCGAACACGCCGCGAAGCGGCGTCGCCGCATCTTTGCCGCGCACGGGCGCACGCCCGTAGCTGCGCGTGAGGCCGTGCGCCGAAAGAACTGCCGCACTCACGACCGGCGCCTCCGGATCCAGCCGCAGAGCGTGTCGATCAAGGTGACCGCGACCAGGATCACGGCGATGATCGTCGCCAGCCGCGCGAAGTCGAGCAGGTCCATGCCCGCCTTCAGCTCCTGGCCGATGCCGCCGGCGCCCACCACACCGAACACGGTCGACGCGCGCACATTGAACTGGAACAGATGAAGCGCCTGCAATGCCCACGCCGGCAGCAGTTCCGGCAGCAGCGCGTAGCGAAACGCGACCAGGGGCGACCCGCACCGCCGGTTTCAAGCGCGCGCGGCGGCATCAGCGTCGTTGCCATCGACGGCGTGACGGCGAGTATCGCTTTTCGCGCGCGCTGCGCGAGATCAGCGCGAGTGTGCTTGCCCACCGCGAGCGCGTCGTTGGGCAACGGCTCGGATGTCCACACGACAGTCGAACTCTCCGGCTTGATGCGGCCCGCCGTGATCATCGCGTGGCGGTTGCGGTCGTAGTCCGTGGAAAGATCGACCTGCCCCGATGCGACCGCGATCTCATTGGCCGGATGCGATGCGCCCTCGGTGTACTTCCAGAATGTGCGCGGATCGATATTCCACACTTCCTTCGCGTAGTAGTGCGGGATCAGCCAGCCCGAGGTCGAGCCGCTGTCGGCAAACGAAATCGACAGGCCGCGCGAAACGTCCGGAAACTTCGCGATCTTCAGCTCGGGCCGTGCGATCACGATCGCCCGATAGGTCGGCTTGTCGTCGTAATTGACAGTCGCGATCGCGCGGCACTCCGCCGCCGCATTCGCGAGCACGTAGCCCCACGGCCCCATCCAGGCAAAGTCGAGGTTGCTCGAGCCCGTCGCGACCGCGAGCCCGGCCCAGTCGGTGGTGACCGCCAGTTCGTAGTCGGAGGCGCGGAGTTCCTTCGCGAGATAGGCGAAGAACGGCGTATAGGTCTTGCGCGTGTCTTCCGGCGTCGGCAGAAACGGCCCGACGCCGAAACGCAGCTTGCGGGTCTGTGCGCGCACGATCGCGGGCGCGGCGGAAACAAGCGCGAGGCCAGCGGCCGCGCGCACCACCGAACGACGGATCATCTCGAACTCCTCGCGGGGCAAAGGGATGGCACCTGAACGCACGACGCGACCCGCGGCGCGCTCGATGCGCAGGCTCACCGTAACGTCACGTCGGCGAAAGGACGCGAGACCTTACCGTGGCGGCAGCCGGCTTGCCTCAACGCGACGTACCATCGATGCGGTCTCGTTTCTTGAAGGGGGTTGCATGCCGACCATGAACACGTGTCCGTTTTGCCGACCGATCAACACCCTGCTCGCCAGTCCGCTTGCATTCGCGCTCGCCGACCGGTACCCGGTGGCGCCAGGACACACGCTGATCGTCGTGCGTCGGCACGTGGCCGATTTCTTCGACACCAGGCTCGAAGAACAGCAGGCGCTACTGGCGCTTTTGCGCGAGGCTAAGCGCCTCGTCGATGCGCAGCACGCGCCGCAGGGGTACAACATCGGCGTGAACGTCGGCGAACGCGCGGGGCAGACGATTCTGCATGTGCATATGCATCTGATCCCGCGCTATGCGGGCGACGTGCCCGATCCGCGTGGCGGCATGCGCGCCGTGATTCCGCACCGGCAGCGCTACTGAACGGAGGATGCGATGGAGGGCTCGTTCCTGCGCTTTTACGTCACCCAGGGCCATCGTATGCACGGTTTGCCGCAGTGGGAGTGGCTGCTGCGAACCGCGAACAAGATGGGCATTCGCGGCGGCTCGGCGTTTCACGCCATGGCCGGCTTTGGGCGCCATCACGTGATGCACGAGGACCGTTTCTTCGAACTCGGTGGCAGCCTGATCGTCGAAGTCGAGTTCATCGTGACGCCGGAGGAGCGGGAGAAGCTGCTTGATCTGCTGGCGCAGGAGGATGTGAGTCTGTTTTACGCCGACATCCCGGCCAGATTCGGCGTGCTCACGTCGAAAAGTTCGCCGGGAAAGGCTTGACTCGCGGCAACGTCGGCCGGTCGGCGCGCCACCAAGGTGCGAAAGACCTTGACCGTGTCGTGCGGCGCCGGAAAGCGCGCATCGTCGCAGCGGACGATCTGCCAGCCATCGAACAGCGTGTTCACCCGATCCGGCTCGAACAGGCAGTAGGCGTCGGGATCGAACATGTCCATGAAGGTCGTGCCGCGCACCAGTACGTTGACGATCATGGTGCCACCGGGCCGCACCGCAGCCTGCAGCTGCCGCAGCAATGATTCGGCCGTGTCGCAGTCGAGGAACATCAGCAGGCCGATGCTGACGATCGTGTCGAACTCGCGCGCAGGCTGATAGCCCACCGCATCGGCGAGCTGCGCGTCGATCGGCAGTCCCTCATCGGCGGCGCGCTCGCGCAGGCTTTCGATCGCGTGCGGGCTGGCATCGAGCGCGACTACCTGACAGCCGCGACGCGCGGCAGCGACCGCAAAGTTGCCGAGCCCGCAGCCAAAGTCGAGCACATCGCCGCGCGCGTACTGCAGCGCGAGTACCTCGAAGGGGTTCAGTTCGAACACGCGCGCGCGCGCCTGCTGCTCGAACTGGCGATCAAAGAATTTGATTGCGAGATTTGCGCTCATGACTGCATGCGATGCTACGCCTGCAGCGTGGTGCTTCAGTCCATCGGGAACAAGAAGGGCGCCCGCGGCGCCCTTCCTTGCTACTTGAATCGCGGCCTTACATCATCATCATCCACGGCACGCCGATCAGCAGCAGCGCGGCGATGAACAGCACGCCGAAGATCGCGCCCAGTCGCCAGTAGTCCTTGGTCGGGATGTAGCCGCTGCCGTAGTACACCGGGCTCGGTCCCGTGGCATAAGGCGTCAGGATGCCCATGATGCCGAGCGTGAACATCAGCAGCATCGCGAACAAACGCACATCCATGCCCGGAACGCCCATGCCGACCGCGAGCATGACCGGCAGCATCGCAGTCACGTGCGCGGTAATGCTGGCAAACAGGTAGTGCGTAAAGAAGAACACCGCCACCAGCACCAGCATTGCCATCGTCGGCGAGAAGCCGGTCATGTGCGCGCCGACCGTGTCGGCGAACCACTTGACGAAGCCGACGCGGTTCAGCCCGTCGGCCAGCGCGACCAGCGTGGCGAACCACACCAGCGTGTTCCACGCCTGCTTGTTGGCGAGGATGTCGTCCCAGCTCACAACGCGCAGGATCACCATCAGCGCGATCACGCCGATCGCGACCGTGGTCGCATTGATGTAGTCGCCGCCGAAGATCCACAGCGCCAGCGCCAGCAGTACCAGCACGCCGAGTTCGATTTCGCGCAGTGTCAGACCGCCAAGCTTGGTGAGTTCCGTCTTCGCCCAGTTCGGCACTTCGTCGCCACTCTTGATCTGTGGCGGATAGACGAAGTAGACAACCAGCGGCAGCACCAGCAGCAGTACGATGCCAACCGGAGCGAACGCGACGAACCAATCGGTCCAACTGATCGCAACCTTGGCGGTTTTGTTCACCATCTCGATCGCCAGCAGGTTGGGCGCCAGGGCGGTGACGAACATCGAGCTCGTGATGCAGGTTGCGGCGATCGCCACCCACATCAGGTAGCCGCCGATGCGGCGCGACGACGGATCATTGGGTTCGCTCTGATACAGCGCGGGCAGATTGCGGATCACCGGGAACACCGTGCCGCCCGAGCGCGCCGTGTTCGACGGCGTGAACGGTGCCAGCAGCGCATCCGCAAGCGTGACCGCATAGCCGAGTGTCAGCGTGCGTTTGCCCATTAGCTTGACCAGCGCCAGCGCGATGCGACGGCCGAGCCCGGTCTTCTCGTAGCCGAGCGCGAACATGAAAGCGGCAAAGATCAGCCACACCGTTGTATTGGCGAATCCCGACAAGGCCCAGGTGAGCGAGGCGTTGGCCGCCTTGAAGCCCGGCTTGGCGAGTTCCGCCGGCGCGAACAGCACATACGGTGCAAGCAGCGTAACGAGCACCACGCCGATCAGGCCGATTGCGGCACCGGGCAGCGGTTCGAGCATCAGGCCGACGATGACGCCGGCAAAGATCGCGAAGAAGTACCACGCAAACTGGGCAAGTCCTTCAGGCGCGGGAATGATTGCTACTGCGACGGCAACAAGCACCGGCGCCAGCGCTTTCCAGCTGAACCCGTGATCCACCTTCTGGGTGGTCGGGGTATCGGCCTGGGCCGCGCCACTTGTGGTGAGCGCATTTGCCGTAGTGACCTCCGTAGGTAAGGCAAGAAACAGATGGCTTCGTGTCCCTCAAATGTCTCCAACGCGGATTCTGTGCGCCCCGCAGCGCGGCTTCATGCCCCAGGTCAGAAATTGGTCAGGCCAATTGACCAATTTCACGGGAACCAGGGACGAAACCGGTGCCGACGCCCCCACAGGACCCAGGCGGTCCGGGCATGAGATGCGTCTCGGCGCGATGGTCGAGGGGCTACTTCAACCCCTGCGCCGCCATCTTGCGCCGCACGAACGCGATCTGCGTCTGCAGCGGCAGCTCCTTCGGGCACACGTCGTGGCAGGCGAGCAGCGACATGCAGCCGAACACGCCATCGTCGTCACCGACTAGCTCGTAGTAGTCCTCGTCGCTGCGGCCATCGCGCGGATCGAGGCGGAAGCGCGCAATCTTGTTCAGTCCCACGGCACCGACGAAGTCCTCGCGCATGCGCGCCGTGCCGCAGCCGGCGACACAGCAACCGCACTCGATGCAACGGTCGAGCTCGTAGATCTTCTCGGCCAGCTCCGGATCCATCGGCCGCTCGATGCGCGTGAGGTCGAGTTCCCGTTGCTTCATGTGCACCCAGGTCTCGAGCCGTTCGCTCATCGCACGCATCCACTTGCCGGTGTTGACCGAAAGATCCGCAATCAGCTCGAACACCGGCAGCGGTGCGAGATGGACGTCGGGGCCGACGTTCTTCGTCAGCGTGCGGCAGGCAAGCCCCGGACGGCCGTTGATCATCATGGCGCAGCTGCCGCAGATGCCGGCGCGGCAGACGAAGTCGAACGACAGCGACGGATCCTGCTTGTCGCGGATCTCGTTTAACGCGATGAACAGCGTCATGCCGTGGGCTTCTTCGAGCTCATAGGTCTGCACGCGCGGCGCGTCTTGCTTCTTCTGCGGGTTGTAGCGCAGGATGTGCAGGCGAATCTTCTGGCCTCCTTGAACGGCGCTCATTGCGTGATCCTCATTCGGCCGCCCGCGCCGGCATCGGTTCGTCGATCCGCTCATTGCGGCCGCGCAGCCGTGCGGGCAGCAGGTGTTCGAACGGCAGCAGCGCCTGCTGCCGCGTGATGCGGTCGGCGCCGGCGAGCTTGTGCCTGATCGCTTCGACTTCTGCCAGCCGCGCCGCGGTTTCGGGATGATCGACGTAATCCTTCGCGCCGTATCCGCGCCATCCGGGCGGCAGCTCCATACGTTTCACATCAAGCGGCTCGTAGCCGAGGGTCGGCAGCGTGTCCGAATCGTTCTTCCAGGTCGCCAGCGTCCGCTTGAGCCACTGCGCGTCGTTGCGGCGCGGATAGTCGTTGCGGAAATGCGCGCCGCGGCTTTCGGTGCGGACCAGTGCGCCATAGGCGATCGTCAGCGCGAGCCTGAGCATCTTCTGCGTCCGGTAGGCGGTCACGAGTTCGGGATTGGCGCCGCTCGACTTGTAGGGCACGCCCATGTTGCGGCTGCGCGCGAGCAACTGCTGCAGCGTCTCCACCGCCTGCGTCAGTTTTTCGCCGGTGCGGAAGATGCCGACCTTGTCGGTCATCAGCGTCTGCATCTCGGCCTTCAGCACCGAGGCGCTCTCGGTGCCTTTTCCGGCGAGCAGGGCATCGAGCTTCGCCTGTTCGCGCGCGACGGCGTCGCGTACGAGTCCGACCGGGATGTTCAGATCTTCGCGGTCACAGAAATCGGAGATGAACTCGCCGACGATCATCCCGGCGACGACGGTCTCGGCCACCGAGTTGCCGCCCAGGCGGTTGAAGCCATGCATGTCCCAGCACGCCGCTTCGCCGGCGGCGAACAGGCCCTTCAGCGTCGGGCTTTCTCCGGTCGGTAGCGTGCGCAGACCGCCCATCGTGTAGTGCTGCGCCGGCCGCACCGGAATCATGTCCTTCACCGGGTCGACCCCGAGGAAGTAGTGGCAGATGTCGAACACCTCGCGCAGGTTTTGCTTGATGTGGTGTTCGCCCAGCAGCGTGATGTCGAGCCACACATGCTCACCGAAATGCGACTTCACGCCTTTGCCCTTGGCGATATGCTCTTCCATCCGGCGTGACACCACATCGCGCGATGCGAGCTCTTTTTTCTCCGGTTCGTAGTCCGGCATGAAGCGGTGGCCGTCGACATCCTTCAGCAATCCGCCGTCGCCGCGGCAGCCTTCGGTCACCAAGATGCCGGCCGGGAAGATGCCAGTCGGGTGAAACTGCACCGCCTCCATGTTGCCGAGCGCCGCGACCCCGGTTTCAAGTGCGATCGCGTGGCCAATGCCTTCGTTGATCACCGCGTTGGTGGTCACGCGATACAGGCGCCCTGCGCCGCCCGTGGCCAGCGCGGTGGCCTTGGCGACATAGGCAGCAAGCTCGCCGGTGATCAGGTTGCGCACCACGGCGCCATAGCATCGGCTGCCGTCGTGGATCAGGGCGAGTGCCTCGACGCGCTCATGTACCGCGACTCCATCGCCGATCGCCTGGTCGCCGACCGCCTGCAGCATCGCGTGTCCCGTGCCGTCGGACACGTAACAGGTGCGCCATTTCTTGGTGCCGCCGAAGTCGCGCTGTGCGACCAGGCCGTGGGCCTCATCGCGTTCGGTGATCGTGACCTTCTGGCCGTTGATGATCACCGTGCGATCGCCCTTGCGCACCCGGCTCCATGGCACGCCCCACGCCGCCAGTTCACGCACCGCCTTGGGCGCGGTGTTGACGAACATGCGCACGACTTCCTGGTCGGCGCCCCAGTCGGAGCCGCGCACGGTGTCTTCGAAGTGCACGTCCTCGTTGTCGCCTTGGCCCTTGATCACGTTGCCGAGCGAGGCCTGCATGCCGCCCTGCGCGGCCTTGGAATGCGAGCGCTTAGGCGGCACCAGCGACAGCACGATCGTCTCGTGCCCGCGTTGCTTGGCCGCGACCGCAAGCCGCAAACCGGCCAGGCCGCCGCCGACTACCAGCACGTCGGTGTAGATGATGTTCACTTCGACGCTCCGGGTTGCACCCATGCCGGCGTGTAGCGCTCACCGGCACGCGACTCGTGCTCGATGCCAATCTTGATGTACGCGGCCAGCGTCGCCAGCCCGAGCACAAGGAAGAATGCCGTCATCGCCCACTTGAGGATCTGCAATCGGCGCCGGCCGGCGTTCGCATCGGCCCCGACGAACCAGCCCCATTTCACCGCCAGTCGATACAGCCCGATACCCGCGTGCAGTTCGATCGCAAACAGCATCACCAGGTACAGCGGCCACCAGCGCCCGCTCCAGACGCGGTCGGACGATTCGAACGGGCCGATCAGCCCCGGATGCATCAGCATCTGATACAGATGAATCGACGCCATGAAGAAGAGCGCAAAGCCGGTGATGACCTGGATCCACCACAGTGTCGTGTCGCCGTGGTGCATCAGTGCTCGATGCGCGGCGAACGTCTGCCACTGGCGGTAGTTGGCGGGAAACTTGCGCATCGCCAGGAAGGCGTGCAGCACGATCAGGACGAGCACGCCGCCGACGATCACCGACACCATGCCGGGATACGAGCGGCCGAAGATGAAGTAGCCCTCGAAGAACTTCGTGATCGTCCACATCGCGTCCTTGCCGAGCAGGATCGACGAGACGAAGAACATGTGGCCCCACATGAACAGGCCTAGCACGAGCCCGCTCAGGCTCTGCGCCAGGTCCATGCGCGCCGGCCAGCGGCTCTTGCGGGCCGCGTCGGCCAGACCCACACCTGCAGGAAGATCGAACTGCGCGCTCATAGGCTGCCGTTCCGCGCGGAAAAGTCGCCGGCCAGTGTCGCGCGATGACCCCGGCCGGCTTTGACAGGCATCAAGCGAGGGGAAACTCACCGCCGAACCTGTCGCATTTCGCGATGCGATCTCATCTTGCATGTCGTGGCGCATACGGTTGATCACGGTCAACGGCCGAGGCGGCGCGGATGACACGATGTCCGTAACAAACGCACGTGACCGTCGCCGTGCACCGCGTTTCGTCGCGGCTGCGCCGGTGGGCCCGGAGGGGACATGTTCCAGTTACGCAGTCAAGGGGGCAGCGGCCCGAAGATTGCGCCATCGAACCCGGCGCACGCCTTAGCGCATGCGTCCTCGGGCGCCGGCGGCTGCGGGCGCCCGCATTTCTGAAACCGTCGTCGTTCCGCCGATCTCAACGGACCCAAAGGCGCTGCATGTACCAGATCATTCGCCGCGAAGGATTCTCGGACACCACGTTTCTCTGGGAGGTCATGGCCCCCGATGTGGCCAGGTCGGCCGAACCGGGGCACTTCGTGATGCTGCGCCTGCATGAGGGCAGCGAGCGCATCCCGCTGACGGTCGCCGACTACGACCGCGACAAGGGCACGGTCACGCTGGTGATCCAGGCGCTGGGCAAGACAACGCTTGACATGCGCGATCACTACCAGACCGGCGACAGCTTCGCCGACTTCGTCGGCCCGCTCGGCCTGCCGCAGCATGTGAGCCGGGCCGGGCATGTGGTGCTGGTCGGCGGCGGCCTGGGTGTGGCCCCCGTCTACCCGCAGCTGCGCGCGTTCAAGGCAGCGGGAAACCGCACCACCGGCATCATCGGCTTCCGCACCAAGGACCTCGTGTTCTGGGAAGACAAATTCGGCGAGTACTGCGACAACCTGATCGTCTGCACCGACGACGGCAGCTACGGCAAGCCCGGCTTTGTCACCGCGGCGCTGAAGGAGGTCCTGGAAAACGACAAGCCGGATCTGGTGATTGCGATCGGGCCGCTGCCGATGATGAACGCCTGCGTGGAGACCACGCGGCCGTCCGGCGTCAAGACCATGGTGTCGCTGAACGCGATCATGGTCGACGGCACCGGCATGTGCGGCTCGTGCCGCGTGACGGTCGGCAACGAGATCAGGTTCGCCTGCGTGGACGGGCCAGACTTCGACGGCCATCAGGTCGACTTCAAGGAGCTGATGCTGCGCCAGAAGCGCTTCAAGGGCGAGGAGGCCACAGCGAACACCGACTATGCACACGTGTGCAACGTCGAGAAGATGCTGTTCGAGCAGAACAAGCACAACTACAAGAAGTACAAGGACCTGGCACCGCACGCGACCAAGATGCCCGAACGCGATGCGCTCGAGCGCTCGCGCAACTTCAAGGAAGTTAACCTCGGCTACTCGATGGCCGACGCGCTGGCGGAGGCCGAGCGCTGCATCATGTGCTCGAAGGCCGCCTGCATCGAAGGCTGCCCGGTGTCGATCGACATTCCGCGCTTCATCCGACACATCCTGGTGCGCGACATCGATGGCGCGCTGGCGGTGATCAATGAATCCAATCTGCTGCCGTCAATCTGCGGCCGCGTGTGTCCGCAGGAATCGCAATGCGAGGCGCAGTGCGTGGTTGGCCGCAAGCTCGAATCGGTCGCGATCGGCCGGCTGGAGCGTTTCGTCGGCGACAACGCCAGGCCGCGCAAGGCCGCGCCGCCGCGCTTCGAGCGCGGGCTCGGCAACGTGGCCGTGATCGGCTCGGGCCCGTCCGGGCTGGCGGTGGCGGCCGACGTGCTGCGCTACGGCTGCGAAGTCACGATCTACGAGGCGCTGCACGTCGTGGGCGGTGTACTTCAGTACGGCATCCCGTCGTTCCGCCTGCCGCGCGACATCATCAGCCGCGAGGTCGAGAACCTCAAGTCGCTCGGCGTGAAGTTCGAGACCAACAAGGTGATCGGCAAGACCTTCTCGGTGCTGCAGTTGATGAACGAGATGGGCTACGACGCGGTGTTTGTCGGCGCGGGCGCGGGCGCGCCGTCTTTCCTCGGCATTCCGGGCGAATTTGCCGGTCAGGTGTATTCGGCCAACGAGTTCCTCACCCGCGTGAACCTGATGGGCGGCGACAAGTTCCCCTACCTCGACACACCGGTCACGCTTGGCAAGAGCGTGGTCGTGATTGGCGCCGGCAACACCGCGATGGACTGCCTGCGCGTTGCCAAGCGCCTCGGCGCGCCGACCGTGCGCTGCGTGTACCGCCGCACCGAGGCCGAGGCCCCGGCACGCATCGAGGAACTGCGCCACGCGAAAGAGGAAGGCATCGAGTTCTTCTTCCTGCATTCGCCGGTGGAGATCCGGGTCGACGGCGACGGCAACGTGCGCGGCATGAAGGTGCAGAAGATGATGCTGGGCGAACCCGACGAGAAGGGTCGCCGCAAGCCGGTGCCGCTCGATGAGTTCGTCGAACTCGAATGCGACACCGTGATCTACGCGCTCGGCACCAAGGCCAATCCGATCGTCACCAAGTCCACGCCGGGACTGGAACTGAACAAGTGGGGTTACATCGTTGCGGACCCGGTGACGCAGGCCACCAGCGTGCCCGGTGTCTTTGCCGGCGGTGACATCGTGACGGGTGGCGCCACCGTGATCCTGGCGATGGGCGCCGGTCGCCGCGCGGCGCGTGCGATCGGCGCATTTCTCGCGAGCAACAAGACCAAGTGGCCGATCACCCAGGCCGATGCGGATGCATTCGTGCCGCCGACGCCGATCGGCGCTTCCCCAACCCCGGTCCCCAGCGAGGTTCCATCATGAGCATCTGCCCACGCTGCAAGCGCCCGCTTGAGGACGAGGAGCCGTATATCTGTTGCGCGGGCGTCGAACTGCGCTGGCGCTGCAGCTCGTGTCACAAGGTCAGCGAGGGCTTCGCGTTCCCCTATGGTCTGTGCCCGCACTGCAAGGGGCGGCTGGAAATGCTGGATCGCGGAGCGATCGAGGGTGACGAAGCGATGGAGGCGATCCGCAAGGCGTTCGAGATCGAACTCGGCGGCCGTGCCTTCTACCAGCGCGCATCGAGCGACGCGAAGGACCCGCAGCTGCGCGACCTGTTCTCGCGCTTTGCGGCCATGGAAGACGAGCACATGCAGACGCTATCCAAGCGCTACCACGCTGATCTGCCCAAGCCATCCGAGGACTTCCAGATCGATCGCGCGGCGATTTTCGCCGGCATCGACCGTAGACCGGAGGATCCCGCCAATCTGTTTCGCATTGCCATCGCCTTCGAGCAGCGTGCGGTGGATTTCTTCACCAAGGAAGGCGAAAAGGCGCCCGCAGGCTCGGTCGAGCGCGACTTGTACAGTGAACTCGCCGCCGAAGAGCGCGAGCACGTGCAGATGCTGACGACCGAGTTTCGCCGCTGGGAGGCGGGCAAGGCGGGCATCCTGTAACGGCGCGACGCTGACCAAACGCAGAAAGATCGCCATGACCGAACGTTCGCATGTGCTGGACGGCAATGAAGCCGCGGCACGGATTGCCCATCTCACCAGCGAAGTGATCGCGATCTATCCGATCACGCCGTCCTCGACGATGGGGGAACTGGCCGATGCGTGGTCGGCATCCGGCCAGAAGAACATCTGGGGCATGGTGCCGCAGGTGATCGAGATGCAGAGTGAAGCGGGCGCCGCGGGCGCGGTGCACGGCTCGCTGCAGGCCGGCGCGCTGACCAGCACGTTTACGGCGTCGCAGGGCCTGCTGCTCAAGCTGCCCAACATGTTCAAGATCGCCGGCGAACTGACGCCCGCGGTCTTCCACATCGCGGCACGCACGCTGGCCACGCATGCGCTGTCGATCTTCGGCGACCACAGCGACGTGATGAGCGCGCGTACCACCGGCTTCGCACTGCTCGCTTCCAACAGCGTGCAGGAGGCGCAGGACATGGCGATGATCGCCTGCATGTCGACGCTGAAATCGCGCGTGCCGTTCCTGCATTTCTTCGACGGGTTCCGCACCAGTCATGAGGTCAACAAGATCGACCTGCTGTTCGGCGAAGAGGTGCGCGAACTGGTCGACGAGGAACTGGTCAGGGCGCACCGCGCCCGCGCGCTGAATCCGGACAAGCCGGTGCTGCGCGGCTCGGCGCAGAACCCGGACGTGTTCTTCCAGGCGCGTGAAGCGTGCAATACCTTTTACGCGGCCGTGCCCGGCATCGTGCGCGAGTCGATGGACCGCTTCGAGAAGCTCACCGGTCGGCGCTACGCACTGTTCGATTACGCTGGCGCGCCCAACGCCGAGCGGGTGCTGGTGCAGATGGGCTCCGGGGTGGGCGCCTCGCATGAAGCGGTGACGAAACTCGTGGCCGCGGGCGAGCAAGTCGGCCTCGTCACGGTTCGCCTATATCGGCCGTTCGATACCCAGGCCTTCGTCGCGGCGCTGCCGAAAACCGTGCGCGCCATTGCCGTGCTCGACCGCACCAAGGAGCCGGGCGCCATCGGCGAACCGCTGTACCAGGATGTCGTCACCGCGCTCGCGGAGGCATGGACGGAAGGATCACTGCCGCGTGTGATCGGCGGCCGCTACGGCCTGTCGTCTAAAGAATACACGCCGGCGATGGCGAAGGCCGCGCTCGATGAACTTGCGCAACCGAAGCCGAAGCGGCACTTCACCGTCGGCATCGTCGACGATGTCACGCACCTGTCGCTGAAGTGGGACGAGTCCTTCGACACCGAAACTGCAGGGGTCACGCGCGCGGTCTTCTACGGCCTCGGCGCGGACGGCACGGTCGGCGCGACCAAGAACACCGTGAAGATCATCGGCGAGAACACGCCGCTGCACGCGCAGGGCTATTTCGTCTACGACAGCAAGAAGTCGGGCGCGATCACGATTTCGCATTTGCGCTTCGGCCCGAAGCCGATCGAGTCGACGTACCTCATCAACCGAGCCGACTTCATTGCCTGCCACCAGTTCGAGTTCATGGAAAAGCTCGACGTACTGGCGCTTGCCCGGCCCGGCGCGACCTTTCTGCTGAACTGTCCGTACGGGCCGGAGCAGGTCTGGAGCAAGTTGCCGCGCGAGGCGCAGGAAAGCATTCTCGCCAAGAAACTGAAGTTCTATGTCGTCGATGCGCTGGCGGTCGCCAAGCAGGCCGGACTGGCCGGCCGCATCAACACCGTCACCCAGGCCTGCTTCTTCGCGATCTCGGGCATCCTGCCGCGCGAAGAGGCGATCGCGAAGATCAAGGACGCGATCCGCAAGACCTACGGCAAGCGCGGCGAAAGTGTGCTGAACCGCAACTTTGCCGCAGTCGACGCGTCGCTGGCGGCCCTGCGTGAAGTGAACGTGCCATCGCGCGCGGACTCGCTCATCTCACGCCGGCCGATCGTTCCGCGTGCCGCGCCGGACTTCGTGCAGCGCGTGACCGCGATGATGATGGACGGCAAGGGCGACCTGTTGCCGGTGTCGGCGATGCCGGTCGATGGCACCTTTCCGACCGGTACCACGCAGTGGGAAAAGCGCAGCATCGCGCACGAGATCCCGATCTGGGATGAGACGATCTGCACGCAGTGCGCGATCTGCCCATTGGCGTGCCCGCACGCGGCGATCCGCCAGACCGTGCTCTCGCCGGAGGAGATGAAACGTGCGCCGGCGACCTTCAAGGCGGTGCCGTGGGCGCGCAAGGATGGCAGCGGGCTCGAGGGCATGCTGTACAGCCTGCAGGTCGCGCCCGAGGACTGCACCGGCTGCGGCATCTGCGTGGACGTGTGCCCGACACGCAGCAAGCAGGTGGTCAAGCACAAGGCAATCAACATGGCGCCCAAGCTCGAACATCTGGAGGCCGAACGCGCCAACTACGACTTCTTCCTGAGCCTCCCCGAAGTGCGGCCGTCGTTCGACAAGATCGACGGGCTGCGCGGCTCGCAGCTGCGGATGCCGCTGTTCGAATACTCGGGCGCCTGCTCCGGCTGTGGCGAGACGCCGTACGTGAAGTTGCTGTCGCAGTTGTACGGCGACCGCCTGCTGGTGGCCAATGCGACCGGCTGCTCGTCGATCTACGGCGGCAACCTGCCGAGCACGCCGTGGTCGCAGAATGCCGACGGCCAGGGCCCGGCGTGGGCCAACAGCCTGTTCGAAGACAACGCCGAGTTTGGGCTCGGCATGCGCCTCGCCGTGGACGCGCAGCGCGATCTGGCGCAGATGCTGGTGCGCGAACTGAAGAGCGAGATCGGCGCGGAACTGGCGGATGCATTGCTCAACGCGCCGCAGGACAACGACGAGCAAGTCAAGCAGCAGCGCGAGCGCGTGAAGCAGCTGAAAGCGGTGCTGCTCAAGCTGCGCTTCCCCGAAGCCGGCCAACTGCTCGCGGTGGCTGACAATCTGGTGGCGCGCAGCGTGTGGATCGTCGGCGGCGACGGCTGGGCTTACGACATCGGTTACGGCGGACTCGACCACGTGCTCGCGTCCGGCCGCAATGTCAATATCCTGGTGCTCGACACCGAGGTCTACAGCAACACCGGCGGGCAGGCGTCGAAGTCCACGCCGCGCGGCGCGGTGGCCAAGTTCGCCGCCGCCGGCAAGTCGATCGGCAAGAAGGACCTCGGCATGATTGCGATGGCCTACGGCAACGTCTACGTCGCGCAGGTGGCGATGGGCGCGAACCCGGTGCAGACGGTGCGCACCTTCCAGGAGGCGGCCTCGTGGCCGGGACCGTCGCTGATCATCGCCTACAGCCACTGCATCGCGCACGGCATCGACATGACCACCGGCATGAGTCACCAGCGCGAAGCCGTGAAGAGCGGGTACCTGACGCTCTACCACTACGACCCGCGGCTGGGTATGGGCGGTGCCGATCAGCCGCTGAAGCTCGATTCGCGCAAACCGACGCAGCCTCTTGAGCAGTTCGTGATGAAGGAGGGCCGCTACGCGATGCTGGCGCAGTCCGACCCGGCAAGGTCGAAACTGTTGATGAAAGCCGCACAGCACGACGCCGATGCGCGCTGGCAGCTCTACGAACAGATCGCGGGCGTGCACCGCGTGGTGACCGAGGAGGGCCATGCACCGGTGGCGGTCGACGGGGCCGCAGGCGCGAAGTCAGAGCCGGCCGCCGCGAGCGAAACGAAACCTGCGGCGCCACGTGCGGAGGAGGTGTCATGAGTGTCGATCTACGCACCCGCTACCTCGGCCTCGATCTGAAGCATCCGATCGTCGCGTCGGCTTCGCCGCTGACGGGTTCGATCGACAGCCTCAAGCGCCTGCAGGACGCCGGCGTGGCGGCCGTCGTGCTGCCGTCGTTGTTCGAGGAGCAGATCGAACACGAGGAAATGGCCACGCACAACCTGATGCTGTACGGCGCGGAGCTCTCGCCCGAGGCGCAGGGGTTCTTTCCGGAAATGCCGTACAGCACCGGGCCGGACACATACCTGCAGCTGATCGCCGACGCGAAGAAAGCGCTGTCCATCCCGGTGATCGCCAGCCTGAACGGCCATACCCCGGGCGGCTGGACCAGCATTGCGCGGCAGTTCCAGGAGGCGGGCGCCGACGCGATCGAGCTCAATGTCTACTTCCTCGCGGCCAGCGTGGACGACACCAGCGCCGCGGTCGAGAGCCGTTATGTGGATCTGGTCGAATCGGTCACGCGACAGGTGAGCCTTCCGGTCGCCGTGAAGGTCGCGCCGTATTTCAGCGCCTTGGCCAACATGGCTGCGCGCCTGGCCAAGGCGGGCGCATCGGGACTGGTGCTGTTCAACCGCTTCCTGCAGCCCGACATCCTGCTCGAGGAACTGGAGGTGGCGCCGCGCCTGGTGCTGTCCACGTCCGACGAACTGCGTCTGGCGCTGCGCTGGATCGCGATACTGCGCGGCCGCGTCGACGTCAGCCTGGCAGCCACGGGCGGTGCGCACACGTCCGAGGACGTGCTGAAACTGCTTCTGGCGGGCGCCGATTGTGCGATGCTCGCCAGCAGCCTGCTCACCAAGGGGCCGAATCACGTCGGCACCCTGGTCCGCGGTGTGCAGGCCTGGATGACCGAGCGCGAATACGCCTCGGTGGCACAGATGAAAGGGTCGCTCTCCCAGCAGTCCTGCCCCGATCCGGACGCTTTCGAGCGCGCGAACTACATGAAGGCGCTGAAGTCTTACACGAGCGAGTTCGCGTAGGCCGCGGTGTGATACCAACCCACAGGAGAAGACGATGGCGCTGACTATCAATAACGACTGCACCGCATGCGATGCCTGCGTGGAGCCGTGCCCGAACCAAGCCATTTCGGCGGCCTCGCCGATCTACATCATCGATCCGGCCAAGTGCACCGAGTGCGTGGGCGCGCACGACACACCGCAATGCATCGACGTGTGCCCGGCGGATTGCATCGTGCCCGACCCGAATCACGCGGAAACGCGTGAGCAACTGCAGGCCAAATACCAGAGCTTGCACGGTTAAGCATTGGCGACGGACGAAGGCCATGAGCGGGGCCTAGGGTGGACCCTGCCAACGCGGCGGACGCCGTCTTGTCTTCGCAGCCTGCGGGGATTCTGAGACAGATTCCAAACCCAGCCCTGGCAATCGCTTCAGGTTCAACGACGGCTATTGCACGGGCCCGCGGCCTGGGCGTTTCCGAATGCCCGTGCGGCGCCCTCCGCATCGAGGCAGAGTCGATCTGATCGCCGGCCTTGCGTCAGGAACAGGGACACGTGATGCGTGCTTTGCCGATCCATCGCACCGAGTTTGCGTCGCTCAGGGGAGCCGATGTCGTCAGCGAAGCGACGCGCCGCATGCTCACTCACTACGTGACCGATCTGCCGGTCGTGGATGACGACCATCGTCTGATCGGCATGTTCAGGCTCGAGCGCCTGCTCGGCTCGCTGCTGCCGAAGGCAGCGCTGATCGGTTTCGGCCTCGATGACCTGAGCTTCGTCTCCGACACGCTCGAACACCTGCGCAAGCAGATGCGCACCGTGGCCGACACTCCCGTGCGGCAACTGATGGTCAAGGCCGAGCACGTGGTGCATCCGGACACCACGCCGGTCGAGATCGTGCTGCTGCTGTACCGCGGCGCCAGCAACATCCCAGTCGTCGAACGCGAGACCGACAAGCTGGTGGGCATGGTCTCGGCGCGCGATGTGCTGGACGCACTGCAACCGTAACGCCTGACAACGATAGCGACCGGCATCATCGCCGGCGCATCTCGGAGGAGCGCCATGCACGGCCTGGCAACACACGCGGCCTCTGCGATCTTCGGACTGAACCCGGTCTGGATCGCCGTCGCCCTGTTCATCGCGACCTACGCGCTGATCATGACCGACAAGATCAACCGCGCGATCCTGGCACTGCTCGGCGCCGGACTGCTGATCCTGCTTGGCGTGCTGACGCAGGATGAGGCGCTGCGCGCGGTCGACTTCAACACGCTCGGTTTGCTGCTCGGAATGATGCTGATCGTCAACATCACGCGCCACAGCGGCCTCTTCCAGTACGTGGCGATCTGGTCCGCCAAGAAGGTCAAGGCCAGTCCGTGGGGCGTCATGCTGATGATGACGATCGTCACCGCGGTGTTCTCGGCGTTTCTTGACAACGTGACGACGGTGCTGCTGACCGTCCCGGTGACGATGCTGATCACCGAGGAACTGAAGGTCAAGCCTTACCCTTATCTCTTTGCGCAGATCTTCGCCTCCAACATCGGCGGCACCGCCACGCTGATCGGCGATCCGCCCAACATCATGATCGGCTCGGCCGCCGCTCTGACGTTCAATGATTTCGCGCTGCACCTAACCCCCGTGATCCTCGTTGTCCTCGTGGCCACGCTGATCCCGCTGTGGTTCGTCTGGGGACGGCACTTGACGACGGATCAGCAGCACCGGCAGCGGGTGATGAACTTCAACGAGCGCGAGGCGATCAGCGACGTGCGCCTGCTCAAGCAGTCGCTGACCGTGATCGCACTGGTGATACTGGGCTTCATGCTGCAGCGGCAGACCAAGATCGAGCCGGCAACGATCGCCATCTTCGGCGCCGCCGCGCTGCTGTTGCTCGACAACTTCGGCAAAGATGCGGAAAAGCAGTCGCAGAAGGTTCACGCGGCGTTGTCCGAGGCCGAGTGGATCACGCTGATGTTCTTCCTTGGCCTGTTCGTGCTCGTATTCGGCCTGGAAAAGACCGGCGTGATCCGCTGGATGGCGGAAAACCTGCTCGAAGCGACCGGCGGCGACTTCAAGGTCACGACCCTCGCGGTCCTCTGGGCCTCCGCGGTGCTGTCGGCATTCATCGACAACATTCCGTTCGTGGCGACGATGATCCCGCTGATCAAGGCGATGGGACCGGCTTTCGGCGGCGATCCGGCGCTGCTGCCGCTGTGGTGGTCGCTGTCGCTCGGTGCCTGCCTGGGCGGCAACGGCACGCTGATCGGCGCCTCGGCCAATCTCGTCGTTGCCGGACTCGCAGAGCGGGCGGGCACGAGTTTTCGCTTCGTGGAATATCTGAGGATCGCCTTTCCGCTGATGCTGGTGTCGATCGTGATCTGCCACATCTATCTGTACGCGCGCTACCTCTGAGGTCAGCGCGCGCGGCCTCCCCGCCGCATAAATCAAACAGTCGCCGGCCGCGACTGCCTTCGCTTGACCACCATCAAACGGAGGCGCGCCAACTGCGCCTACGGTTGCGAAAATTCGCGCCCGCGCCCGGCCCGATCCGAGAGGCCGGCGGCGCGGACGCATGGAGCAAGCCAGGCGCCAGTGATGGCCCTGCAACCGACAATGCCAGGGCCACGCCCATCGAGCGAGCACGGCCGGCCGACCGTCCGTCCGGCGTCCCCGTGTCCATCGGATTCGCCATGAGTCCCTATGTCGTCTTCCTGCTGTACATGGTGGCGATCCTCGGCTTCGTCGCGCTCACGCTGCTGTTGAACATGCTGCTCGGGCCGAAGCCGGCGATGACGGCGATGAAGCTCGAACCCTTCGAGTGCGGTGCCACGGCGATCGAAACGCTGAACGTCAAGGCGGTGCCGGCCAAGTACTACGCGGTCGCGATCATCTTCATCCTGTTCGATCTGGAGACGGTGTTCCTGTTCATCTGGGCGCTCGGCGCGCAGCCGATGACCGGCTTCATGCTGTTCACGTTCGTTATCTTCATGGCGCTGCTGGTGTTGATCCTGCTGTACGTCTACAAGGCGCGGCTCCTGGAGGCGGTGACGGAATGAACGCGAAGACCATTCCGATCCAGCCTGCGTCGTCGAAGAGCGCTGCGTTCGAGTACATCACGACCAAGAAGGACGAGCTCGCCGGGTGGGCGCGCAAGTTCTCGCTGTTTCCGTATCCGTTCGTGACCGCGTGCTGCGCGATGGAATTCATGGCGGTGAGCGGCACACCCTACGACACTGACCGCTTCGGTGCCGCACTGCCGCGTTTCTCGCCGCGCCAGGCCGACCTGCTGATGGTCGTCGGCACGGTCACGCACAAGCAGGCGCCGGTCCTGCTCAAGGTCTACGAGCAGATGTGCGAACCCAAGTGGGTGATGGCCTTCGGCGTGTGCGCATCGAGCGGCGGCTTCTATCAGAACTACGCCGCCGTCGCCGGTATCGACAAGATCATCCCCGTCGACGTGTACGTACCGGGCTGCCCGCCGCGGCCCGAGATGGTGATCGACGGAATCATGCAGCTTCAGGACAAGATCGCGCGCGGCAAGCATCCGATCATCACCGCGGAGTTCTGACGATGAGCATGCTCGAACGGGCGAAGCAGCGTCTGGCGTCGGCGCAGGAAGCGGCGATTGCGCACGGCGTGCTGGTCGTGAAGCTGGCGCCGGGCGACGTTCTGTCGGCCGTGAAAGCATTGAAGTCGGAATTCGATTTCGATCTCTTCACCGACGTGACCGCTGTCGACTGGCTGGGGCAGAAGCCGCGCTTTGAAGTCGTCTGGCACTTCTATTCGACCAAGCACTTCTCGCGCGTGCGGCTAAAAACGCGCGTGCCGGAACTGGAGCCTGCGGTCGATTCGCTGGTAACGCTCTACGGCTCGGCGCGATTCATGGAGCGCGAATGCCACGACATGTACGGCATCGCTTTCCGCGGCAATCCGGACCTGCGCCCGATCCTGCTGTACGAAGGCTTCAAGGGGCATCCGCTGCGCAAGGACTATCCGAAGCAGCAGGAGCAGCCGCTGGTGCCCTATCGGACGTAAGCCATGGACCTGCAGCTGCCCAACCCCGTCCGCCCGGCGTTCGAGCAGCCGCTCTCGGAGGACCATGTCATCGTCAACATCGGTCCCTCACATCCGGCCACGCATGGCACGGTGCAGATCATCGCCGAGCTCGACGGCGAGAAGGTGGTGCGCACCGACATCCACTGCGGCTACCTGCACCGCGGCTTCGAAAAGGAGTGCGAGGACCACACCTGGCACAACCTGATTCCCTACGTTGACCGGCTGAACTACTGCTCGGCGCTGATCAACGATTTCGCCTACTGCGACGCCGTCGAACGCCTGCTGGGCGTGGAGATCACGCCGCGCTGCAAGGTCCTGCGCACGCTGCTGGCCGAGTACTCGCGCATCGCCGACCACATGACCTGCACCGCGGCGGCGCTGATGGAGCTGGGCGCGATGACGGCGTTCCTGTACCTGGTGACGATTCGCGATGCGATCTACGAGCATCTGGCCAATCTGACCGGCGCACGCCTGACGTACACCTACGGCCGCATCGGCGGGCTGGCGCGCGATCTTCCGGATGGCTGGCTCAAGCGCCTGGAGGAGATTCTCGACCAGTCGGAGGAATTCCTCGGCCGCGTGCATGGGCTGGTCGATCGCAACCGCATCTTCATCGACCGCATGCGCAACGTCGGCGCAATTTCAACCGCCGATGCGATCAACTGGGGCTACACGGGCCCGGTTCTGCGCTCCACCGGCGCTGCGCGCGACCTGCGCAAGGACACGCCGTATCTCGCGTACGCCGAACTCGATTTCGAGGTGCCGGTCGGCATCAAGGGTGACAACTACGACCGCTACTACGTGCGGATGCGCGAGATCGACGAATCGTCGCACATGATCCGGCAGCTGATCGACATGTTGCCGTCCGGCCCGATCAATGTCGATGATCGTCGCTGCACGCTGCCCGAGAAGCAGCATGTGTACGGCGAGATCGAGTCGCTGATCACCCATTTCAAGCTGATCATGGACGGTCCGCAGGTGCCGGCCGGCGAGATCTACGTCGCGCACGAGGCGGCCAACGGCGAACTCGGTTTCTACCTGGTCAGCACCGGCAAGGGCACGCCGTACAAGATGCATGTGCGCGCACCGAGCTTCGTGCATCTGGGCGGCGCACACCTGATGCTGGACGGCGGCCAGCTGGCGGACATCGTGCCGTCCTTCGGCCAGATCAACATGATCGGCGGGGAATGCGATCGATGAGCCAGATCGTTTCCCGGTTGACGCCCTACTTCGAGCAGCTGAAGAAAAGGCTGCCGGCAGGCTTCAACTCATCGCTCGTGCTGCCGTGCCTGCGCCGCATCCAGGAGGAGAGGGGCTTTGTGGCCGACGAGGACATCACTGCGCTGGTGACTTACCTCGGCGTGCCGCGGATGCAGGTCGAGCAGGTGCTGTCGTACTACACGCAGTTCCGCCGCAAGCCAATCGGCCGCTGGCACTTGCAGGTGTGCCACAACGTCACGTGCTCGATGCGCGGCGCCGAGCACGCGCTCGATCTGCTGCAGAAGCGGCTGCACATCAAATCGGGACAGACCACAACCGACGGCCGCTTCACGCTGTCCACGGTCGAATGCCTGGGCTCGTGCGGCACCGCGCCGGTCGTGATGGTGAACGACACCTACCACGAGAGCATGACGGGCATGAAGCTCGACGCGCTGCTGGAGTCGCTCAAATGACCGGGGCCAAGTGGATCATGAATTTCCCCGTCACGGCGACGTCGCACTCGCTCGCCGACTACCGCGCGCGCGGCGGCTACGAGACGCTGCAGAAGGTGCTCACGTCGATGAAGCCGGACGACGTGACCAAGGAAGTCACGGCATCCGGCCTGCTCGGCCACGGCGGCGCGGCCTTTCCGGTCGGCCGCAAATGGGCGGTGATCAAGCCCAACGACGGCCAGCCGCACCACCTGTGCGCGAATGCCGACGAAGGCGAACCCGGCACCTTCAAGGACCGCTGGGTCCTCGAGCACGCGCCGCATCTTCTGCTCGAATCGATGCTGATCACGTCGTACGCGATCGGTTGCCGCCACAGCTTCGTCTATATCCGCGGCGAGTTCGACCTGCCGTATCGGCGCCTGCAGGCCGCAGCCGACGAAGCCTACGAAGCCGGCTATTTCGGCGAAAGGATCTTCGGCACTGATTTCTCCTGCGACGTGTTCGTCTATCGCGGCGCCGGCTCGTACGTGTGCGGTGAAGCCTCGGGTCTGCTGACCTCGATCGAGGGCAAGAAAGGCTATCCGCGCAATCGCCCGCCACGGCTCACGGTCAAAGGCCTGTATCAACGTCCGACGGTCGTGAATAACGTCGAGACGCTCGCCAACATAACCGGCATCGTCGCGCGCGGCGCCGAGACGTTCCGCAAGATGGGCACCGCGAAGAGCCCGGGCACGCAACTGGTGTCGATCTCCGGTCATGTGAACAAGCCAGGCGTCTACGAAGTCGAGTACGGCTATCCGCTGGCGAAGTTCATTTATGAAGACTGCGGCGGCATGCTCGGCGGCAACAAGCTCAAGGCGCTGATCCCGGGCGGCATCTCGACCAAGGTGCTGACCGGCGACGATGTCGCGCCGCTCACCTACGACCACGCATCGTTCGACGGCGCGGGCTCTTCGCTCGGCTCCGGCGGCATGATCGCGATCGCCGACGGCACCTGCATGGTGCGGTTGCTGCAGGTGATGCTGCGCTTCTATCACCACGAGTCGTGCGGCCAGTGCACGCCGTGCCGTGAAGGCATGGGCTGGATGCACCGGATCATCGACCGCATCGTCGCGGGCAAAGGCGTGCCCGAGGATATCGAGCGGCTGATCGCGATTTCGAACGCCAATGACGGCACGACCATCTGCGGCATGGGCGACGCGGCCGGATACGCCACCGTGGGCTTCATCGCCAAGTTCCGCGACGAGTTCGAGTACTGGATCGAGCACAAGCGCTCGAAGGTCGGCGGCGCGCTGGAAGTGCAGGGGACCTGGCATGCCTGACTTCTTCATCAACGGGCAACCGGTGCACGCCGAGCGCGACCAGACGGTGATGCAGGCCGCGCTCGCCGCCGGCTTCTTCATTCCGTACTTCTGCTGGCACCCGAACCTGTCGGTCGCCGGCAACTGCCGCATCTGCGTGGTCGAGGTCGAGGACCCGAAAGGCGGCAACTGGGTCGAGATCGCCTGCAACATGCCCGTGAGCGAAGGCATGCGCGTGCTGACCGATTCCGACCAGGTGCGCGAGCGGCGCAAGGAAACGCTGCAGATGATCCTGCTGAATCACCCGGTCGACTGCGGCATCTGCGACAAGGCCGGCGAGTGCACGCTGCAGGACTATCACTACCAGTACTACGGCGCGCGCTCGGTGTCACTCGACGCCAAGGTGCATGCGACCAAGTTCCACCCGCTGTCCGAACGCGTCGTGCTCGACAACGAGCGCTGCATCCTGTGCTCGCGCTGCGTGCGCTTCACCAACGAGGTGTCGAAAACGCACTCGCTCGGCATCCAGCTTCGCGGCGACCACTCACTGGTGCGCGCCAGCGAGGACGGCGCGTTTGCCAGTGACCCGTATTCGGACAACGTGATCGACATCTGCCCGGTCGGCGCGCTGCTGTCGAAGAACTTCCTCTACAAGTCGCGCGTCTGGTACCTGAAGGCAACGCCGTCCGTGTGCCCGGGCTGCGAGCGCGGCTGCAATGTCGACGTCTGGCACCGCAAGCCGGAGTGGAAACTCAACGCGCTCGACCCGAAACAGAACTCGGCGATCGCGCGCGTGACGCCGCGCGAGAACGCGCAGGTCAACGGGCCGTGGATCTGCAACAAGGGCCGCGACCTGGCGCAGATCTTCGAGCGGCCGCGCGCCGAGCAGTCGATGTTGAAGGGCAAGGCGGTCGAGCTCGCCGCGGCGGTCGACGCGGCGCGGCGCCTGATCGAAGGGGCGAAGAAGCCCGTCGCGCTGGTGTCGAGCTGGGCGTCGAACGAAGAGTTCGCGGCGTTCCAGCGCGCGCTTGGCGAGCGCTTGGTGAGCTTCGTCAAGGCCGACTGGCTGCCGCAACCGGGCGAGCGTGTCGAAGACGATGTGCTGATTAAGGCCGACAAGAATCCGAATACGCGTCGCGCGCGCGAACTGTTCGGTCCGGCCCTGCCGGCCTTCACCGCGGAGACCGACCTCGTGCTGGTGTGGGGCGAAGGCTGCAACTTCGCCGAGCTGCCGCGCGGCGTGAAGGTGATCTACCTCAATTCCTACCTGGCGCCGGAGAACGGCCACGCGGACGTGTTCATTCCGATCAGCGTCCAGACCGAGCGCGCAGGCAGCTACACGAACTTCGCGGGCACGGTGAGCTCGTTCAGCGCGTGTTTCGCAAAGAAACCGGCCGTCGCGCATGCGCAAGAACTGTTTGCGCGGCTGGCGACGCAGAGCAAGGTGGTCGCATGATCCAGGACCTGGTCATCTACGTCATCTTCATCACGTACGCGATCAGCGTGCTGATGGGCTTCGGCACGATCCTCACGTGGGTCGAGCGCAAGCAGGCCGCGGTGATGTCGGACCGCATCGGTGCGAACCGCGCGTACCTGCGCATCCCGTTCACGCAGATCAAGCTCATCTGGTGGGGCCTCTTCCACGGCATGGCCGATGGACTGAAGATGCTGCTGAAGGAGGACTTCAAGCCGCAGACCTACGACTGGTACGCGTACGCCGTGGCACCCTGGGTCGTGTTCACGCCGGTGCTCCTGGTGTTCGCCGTGGTGCCGTTCGGCGGCACGCTCATCCCGGGACTGCTCTTCCCGGCGCTGGCGGACTGGTTCGGCGGCAAGACCTATCCGATGCAGATCGCCACGCTCGATGCGGGCCTGCTGATCGTGTTCGCCTTCGGCGGCATGACGATCATCGGCTCGATGCTGGCCGGCTGGTCCTCGTCGAACAAGTTCTCGCTGCTGGGCGCCTTGCGCGCCGGCTCGCAGATGATCTCGTATGAGCTGATCATGGGGCTTACCGTGCTCGGCCTGATCGTGATCTACGGCACGGTGGATCTGGACAACATCGTGCGCCAACAGTCGGGCGTGGCGCTGGGCTGGCTGCCCGCGTGGGGCGTCGTCTACCAGCCGTTCGCCGCCACACTGTTCATGGCGGCTGCGATTGCCGAGAACAAGCGGATTCCATTCGACCTTCCGGAAGCGGAGAGCGAACTGATCGCCGGGTTCTATACCGAGTACTCGGCGATGAAGATGGGCCTTTTCATGTTTGCCGAGTTCATCGAGATTGCCATCATCGCGGCGCTGTTCGCCACGCTCTTCCTCGGCGGCTATAACCTGCCGTACATGAACGACCGCGGCTTCGCATTCCCGGGCGGTACCGTGATCGAGATGAGCCACGGCGCGGTCGTCGTCACCCAGCTCGTGGTGTTCCTGGCCAAGATGTTCGTGTTGTCGAGCTTCCAGATCCTGATCCGCTGGACGCTGCCGCGCTTCCGCTACGACCAGGTGCTGCGCTTCGCATGGAAGTTCATGTTCCCCCTCGCGCTGGCCAACCTCACCGTCACCGCGGTGTGGCTGTGGGTGATCCACTGAGAACGACCATGGCCCGCAGACCCTACGTGCGCAAACGGTACTGGAACGAGCCGCAGATGGGCTGGTACGAGCGCGCGTACCTGTTCGAGATCCTGCGCGGCATGGCGATCACGAGCGTCGTGTTCCTGCGCAACATGGGCAAGTGGATCACCGGCCGCAAGGGCGCGATCACCACCTACTACCCGGAGGAGCGGCGCTGGGACTATGCGCCGGGCAATCGCGGCAAGCACGTGCTGACGCAGCGGCCCGACGGCAGCCCGCAGTGCATCGCCTGCAACATGTGCGCGACGGTGTGCCCGGCCAAGGTGATCGAGATTGACGCCGCGCTCGACCTCGACGATCCGGCGCATCCGAAATACCCGGCGCGCTTCGAGATCGACTACTCGCGCTGCATCTTCTGCGGCCTGTGTGTCGAGGCCTGTCCCGAGGATGCGATCCGCATGGTGCCGGAGGTGCCGGACTTCCCCTCGGGCAACCGCGGGCGCATGTGGATCGCGAAGGAAGAGTTGCTGACCTGGCGCCCGCTGAAGGATGTCGCGAAGCCGTATCCGCCCAAGGGCGCCGCTGTTGAAGTGCGGGGGCACGGATGATCAACTCGCTGCTTTCCAGCCTCGACACGTTGCTGCTGGTCGTCTTTTCGATCTGCGCGCTGGTTGGCGCGGCGCTGATGTTGGTGCTCAAGCAGCCGATGCGCGTGGCGATGGCGCTGATCTCGACGATGGTGTTCCTGGGCGGCATCTACGGCCTGCTCGGCGTGCATTTCATCGCCGCGTTCCAGGTGCTGATCTATGTCGGCGCGGTGATGGTGTTCATGGTGTACGTGATCATGCTGCTCGATCCGCGCGACGCGTTCACGCGCCGCTACTCATCGCTGCTGGTGCCGGGCGCGATCGGTTTCGCGCTGCTGCTCGGCGCGCTCGTGATCGGCATCTGGAACTCGCTGCCGGCTGCCACGCGCGCCACCGGCGCGACCGGGTTCGGGCTTGCGCAGTTCGCCGCGGCGTTTCTCAACGAATACTGGTTGCACTTCGAACTTACGTCGGTGCTGCTCGTGGCCGCAGTGGTCGCGGCGCTCGCGGTGATCGGAGTCAGCAGGAAGCCCCATGGATAAGGTGCAGATGCTGCTTGGCTTGTCGATGGCGCTGTTCGCGCTCGGGCTGACCGGCGTGATCATCCGGCGCAATCTGCTGGTGATGCTGATGTGCATGGAGTTGATGCTCAATGGCGTCAACCTGAGCCTGGTCACGTTTGCGCATCAGTTGGGCGCCGCCGCCGGCGCGGTGCTGGTGTTCCTGGTGTTCGTCGTCGCGACCGCCGAGATCGCGATCGCGATCCCGATCGTGCTGCTGATGGTGCGGCGCAAGCGCACGCTCGATGCCGACGCGTACGCGGACCTGAAGGGGTGACGATGGGTGCGCTCACCCTGATCGTTCTTCTCCCGCTCGCCGGCTTCCTTGTGAACGGCCTGGCCGGCAATCGCCTGGGCAAATCGTTCGTCAGCGTGGTCGGTTGCGGCCTGCCGCTCCTGGCGTTCGCCGTTGCGGTGAAGTCGGTGCTGGCGCTGCTCGCGGCGGGAACGCCACTGATCGAAACCGTCTTCACGTGGGCCACGATCGGCCAGCAGTCGTTCGAGATTTCCTTCTACCTCGACCGCTTGAGCAGCGTGATGGTGCTGATCGTCACCGGCGTGGGCTCGGTGATCCACATCTATTCGATCGGCTACATGCACGAGGACAACGGCTACGCGCGCTTCTTCGCGTACCTGAACCTGTTCCTCTTCTTCATGCTGATGCTGGTGCTGGGCCGCTCGCTGCTGGTGCTGTTCGTCGGCTGGGAGGGGGTCGGACTCGCCTCGTACCTGCTGATCGGCTTCTGGTTCGAAGACCCGGTCAATGCGCAGGCAGGCAAGAAGGCGTTCATCGCCAACCGCATCGGGGACGCGGGGTTCCTGCTCGGGATGTTCCTGCTGTACACGGCGCTCGGCACGCTGGAGATGGACCGTATCAATGCGGCGTTCATGTCGCCGACCGCGACGGCGTCGCTGCTCGGTCTGGCCACACTGGTCGGCGTATTCCTGTTCATCGGCGCCACCGGTAAGTCCGCGCAGATTCCGCTGTATGTCTGGCTGCCCGACGCGATGGCCGGCCCGACACCGGTGTCGGCGCTGATCCACGCGGCAACGATGGTGACTGCCGGCGTGTACATGACCGCGCGGATGTCGGGCATCTACCTGCACTCCGAGGTCGCATCGCACCTCATTGCCGTGATCGGCGCCGCCACCGCGCTCCTTGCCGCAACGATCGCGATCACGCAGACCGACATCAAGAAGGTGCTCGCGTATTCGACCGTCTCGCAGCTCGGTTTCATGTTTGTCGCCGCCGGCGTCGGCGCTTATGGCGTGGCGGTGTTCCACCTGTACACGCATGCGTTCTTCAAGGCCTGTCTCTTCCTCGGTGCGGGCAGCGTGATCCACGCGATGTCGGGCGAGCAGGACATCCGCAAGATGGGCGCGCTGGCGCGGAAGATCCCGCTCACGTCCACGACGTTCGTGATTGCGACCGCGGCGATCGCCGGCATCCCGTTCCTGTCCGGATTCTTCTCGAAGGACGAGATCCTCCTGTACGCGCTGGTGAGCCCCCTGGGTTCGAAGGCGCTCTTTCTGGTGATGGCGCTCACCGCGCTGATGACCGCCTTCTACATGTTCCGGCTGCTGTGGCTCGTGTTCTTCGGATCGTCGCGCGTCGAGCCCGAGGTCGCGCATCACATCCACGAGTCGCCGCTGTCGATGACTTCGGTGCTGGTCATCCTTGCCTTCCTGTCGATCATCGGCGGCTACCTGTCGATTCCGCATTTCCTCGCGCCGCTGCTGCCGCTGCCGAGTGCCGAAGAAGCCGCACACCACTACCACTGGACCGTGGTCGGCATCTCAGTGGCGCTCGGCCTGCTCGGCCTCGCCGGCGCCTGGTTCGTCTACGGCGGTTCGGGCGAGCGCGGCAAGCGTTTGCAGGCCCAGTTCGCGCCCATGCACCGCCTGCTGTACGCCAAGTACTACGTCGACGAGCTGTACGACGCGCTGCTCGGGCGGCCACTGGTGTGGATTTCCGATCACGTCTTCCTGCGCCTGGGCGATCGTCTGCTGCTCGATGGCACATTGAATGGCCTGGCCGCACTGGCGCAGCGTGCGGCCGGCCGGCTCGGGCGCGTGCAGACCGGCAGCCTGCACCTGTACGCGCTGTTCGTGCTGCTGGGCATCGTGGGTGCGTTGCTGTGGAGCTGGCGCCATGGATAACGCGATCATGCTCAACCTCGTGCTCTACCTGCCGCTGCTCGGCATCGCCATGCTGGCCGCCCTGCCGGCCGGACACGAAGACCGAGTGCGCTCGACCTCGTTCGGCGTGATGGTCGCGCAGCTGTTCCTCACGGTGATCCTGTACCTGCGCTTCGATCCGAACGTTGCCGGTCTGCAGTTCGAAACGCGCCTGCCGTGGATCTCAGACTGGGGCGTCTACTACCAGATCGGGCTGGACGGCTACAACGTGCTGCTGGTGCTGCTGACCGCCTTCCTCGGCCCGCTGGTCGTGGCCGGCGCGTTCAGTGCGATCACCAAGGACGTGAAGCTCTTCTACGCGATGGTGTTCCTGATCCAGTTCGCGATGCTGGGCACCTTCGTCGCGCAGGACCTGTTCCTGTTCTACGTGTTCTGGGAAACGATGCTGATCCCGATGTTCCTGATCATCGGCATCTGGGGCGGCGAGCGGCGCATCTACGCGACGCTGAAGTTCGTGCTGTACACGGCGTTCGGCTCGATCCTGATGCTGGCGGCGGTGATCTACCTCGTGTATTCGCTGAAACAGACGACGGGGCTCACCTCGTTCGCCTTCGCGGACCTGTATCGCGTCAGGCTGCCCGTCGACGTGCAGTCGATCCTGCTCTTCGCTTTCGCGCTGTCGTTCGCGATCAAGGTGCCAATGGTACCGCTGCACACGTGGCTGCCGGACGCGCACGTCGAGGCGCCCACCGCGGGCTCGGTGATCCTGGCCGGCGTGCTGCTGAAGATGGGAACGTACGGGTTCATGAAGCTCGGTTTCCCGCTGTTCCCGGACGCCACGCGCGCGGCCACGCCGCTCATCATGGCGCTCGCAGTGGTGAGCATCGTCTACGGCGCGTGCCTCGCGCTGGTGCAGACCGACATCAAGAAGATCATCGCCTACTCGTCGATCAGCCACCTCGGCTACGTCATGCTGGGGCTGGCGAGTCTCGACCTGCTCGGCATCCAGGGCGCGGTGATCCAGATGGTGAGCCACGGCCTGACCGCAGCCGGCTTGTTCCTGATGGTCGGCATGATCTACGAGCGCTGCCACACGCGCGAACTGGCCGCGTACGGCGGGCTGGCGAAGATCATGCCGGTGTATTCGGTGTTCTTCGCGATCCTCACGCTCGCATCGATCGGGCTGCCGACGACCAGCGGATTCACCGGCGAATTCCTCGTGCTGCTCGGCGCGTTCCGCGGCGCGTGGCCGATCTACCAGCAAGGCGACGCATTCCCGCTGGCGATGAGCGTGATCGCGGTCTCCGGCGTTGTGCTCGGCGCGCTCTACATGCTGTGGTTCGCGCAGCGCTTCCTTTTTGGGCTGGCCAAGGCGCCGCACTCGGACCTCACGGACCTGAACCTGCGTGAGAAGACGATCCTCGCGACGATCGTGGTCGCGATCTTTGCGCTGGGCCTCTATCCGCAGGAGCCGTTGCGAAAAACCGAAGTCGCCGCCAAGCAGTACCAGCAATTGGTCGGCACGTCGCGCACGACCGTGGCGGGGAGCGCACGATGAGCTGGCAGGCTGCCCTCATCGCGATGCTGCCCGAGCATCTGCTGCTCGCCGGCATCGTGCTGCTGACGCTGATCGAGATTGCGCCGCGCCGCTGGGCCAGCCCGCTGGCGGTGTCGGCGGTGCTGGTCGCCGCGGCGGCCCTGGCCGCTGCCTTGATGTCGCTCGCCGGCTACGCCGCTGCGCCGTTTGCCGGCCATTTCTCGGTGACGCCAACGACGCTGCTGGCAAAAGCGATCGTGCTCGCGCTCACGGTGCCGGTCGTGCTGCTGGCGCGCGATGACTTTGGCGACGACGGTCAGTTCTACCTGCTGCTGCTGTCGTCGCTGTATGGCGTGAGCCTGCTGTTGTCGGCCGACAGCTTCCTGACGCTGTTCCTCGGACTCGAACTGATGTCGCTGCCGGTGTACGCGCTCGTGCTGCTCGCGTTCCGCCGTCCCGAGAGCGCCGAGGCGGCGCTGAAGTATTTGATCCTCGGCGGCACGGCGACCGCGACCTTCCTGATGGGCGCATCGCTGCTGTTCGGGTCCAGCGGCACGCTCGCGCTGTCCACCTTCGCCAAGGCGTTGAGTGCCAACGACGTGCTGGCGCAGGCCGCGGTGGTGCTGATCATCTTGTCATTTTTCCTCAAGGCGGCGGTCGTGCCTTTCCACACCTGGGCGCCCGATGCGTACGAAGCCGCGAGCATCCCCGTCACCGCATACATGGCGGTCGTGATCAAGGCCGGTGTGCTTCTGGCGGCCGTGCGCCTGGTGGGGCAGGCGCCGCTGTCATCGACGATGGTCGATCTGCTCGCCATCCTGCCGCTCATCTCGATCGTGTGGGGCAACCTGACCGCGATGCGGCAGTCGAGCTTCCGTCGCATGATCGCGTATTCATCGATCGCACACGCCGGTTATCTGTACTACGCATTCCTCGGCGCGGGCGACACGCGCTTCACCGCGGTGGTGTTCTACGTGCTGGCCTACGGCGTGATGAACCTGCTCGCGTTTGCCTCGCTGCCGCGCAGCGCGGACGACAACGCGCGCGATCACCTCGACCATCTGCGCGGCCTCTACCAGCGCGATCCATTTGCCGCGCTGATGATCGGGATGGCCATGCTGTCGCTCGCTGGCATTCCACCGCTGCCGGGCTTTGTCGCGAAGTTCCTGATCTTCAAGAACGTGATCGCGGCCGGCTACACCCTGTACGCGGTGCTCGGTCTGGTCGGGAGCTACCTCGGCATCTACTTCTACCTACGCGTGATCCAGTATCTCTTCATGAGCACGCGCGAGCCGACCGCCGAAGCGGTGATCACGCAACGCGCAGCGCTGGGCGCCGGTGTGCTGTGCCTGATTCCGGCGGTGGTGCTCAGTGTCTTTCCGGGGTGGGTGATCGGGTTGCTGTGAGCTGAGCAGTGACGGTCGCGGTCTCGTTCACAGGCGAGTCGTTGCGACGCGTGTGCCGCGCTCAAACAAGAAGTGCAACGCCGGTGATCGTCCGGCCTGCGGACCTTTGTTTTCTCACGCAACGTTCCGTAGCAAACGCTTGCCGCGCGAGTTAGGCGCGCCGACGACGACGGGGCGTCGAAGCCGATCGACGCGCGACCGCGTTCATTGAGGGGCGTTGCCGTGAGTCATGCGCACCTTGCGCGCACGGCCGCCATTCGCGGCAAGATGGCTCGGAATCGAGAGCGCTTTCATTTGTCTGGATCCGGGTTTCGCCGCGCAGCGGCGGCGGTTGGACGCGTGCCGACGCAGGCGAGCCGCGCGACGCAGTACCATCGGCCCATGCCCCATCTCGACGTCGCCGCCTCTGTTTCTGAATTCGATCTCGCCGAACTTCGCACCGCGCTCGCCCGCCGCATCGCGCTGCGTACCGAAAGTCAGAATCCGGATCGTCGAGGCGAATTGGCGCGCTACCTGACCGACGAGATCGGTCCGGCGCTTCAGCATTTGGGGTTTGCCACGCAGCTGTGGGAGAACCCGGTGGCCGGTGCACCGCCGTTCCTTTTCGCCGAGCGCATCGAGGATCCGCAGCTCACCACGGTCTTGATGTACGGCCACGGCGACGTCGTGCTGGGTTATGACGCGCAATGGAAGCAGGCGGCGTCGCCGTGGGTGCTGGAGGCCAAAGGCAACCGCTGGTACGGGCGCGGCGTGGCCGATAACAAGGGGCAGCACTCGATCAACCTCGCCGCGCTCGAGCATCGGTTGCGCACGCGCGGCGCGCTGGGCGCCAACGTCAAGTGGCTGTTCGAGATGGGCGAGGAGATCGGCTCGCCCGGGTTGCACGCGATCTGTACGCAGCGCAAGGCGCAACTGGCGGCCGACGTGCTCATCGCCAGCGACGGCCCGCGCCTGCGTGCGGACCGGCCCACGCTCTTTCTCGGTTCGCGCGGGTGCTTCAACTTCACGCTCGATTGCACGTTGCGCGACGGCGCGCATCACTCGGGCAACTGGGGCGGGCTGCTGGCCAATCCGGGCACGATGCTGGCCAGCGCGATTGCCTCGATGGTCGATGCGCGCGGGCGCATCCTCGTCGCGGCGCTGCGTCCGCCGCCGATTCCCGCCAGCGTGCGGCGCGCGCTCGCGACCATAGAGCCCGGCGAGCCCGACGGCCCGGCAATCGATCGCGACTGGGGCGAGCCGCATCTGTCACCCGCCGAACGCGTGTTCGGCTTCAATGCGCTCGAGGTGCTCGCATTCAAAAGCGGCAATCCCGAGCACCCGGTCAACGCGATTCCCCCGCGCGCGACCGCCACGCTGCAAGTTCGCTTCGTGGCGGGCTGCGATCCGGCAACGTTCTTGCCGGCGATCCGTGCGCATCTGGACGCGCGTGGCTTTGCACAGATTGCCGTCGCGCCGGATCGCGCCGGCTTGATGAACGCGACGCGTCTAGACCCGGACCATCCGTGGGTGCGCTGGGCCGCAAAGAGCATCGAACACACGACCGGAATCGCACCGGCCGTGCTGCCCAACCTCGGCGGGTCGCTGCCGAACGATTGTTTCGCCGACGTGCTGGGCCTGCCCACACTGTGGGTGCCGCATTCCTATCCGGCGTGCTCGCAGCACGCGCCCGATGAGCACCTGCTCGCCGACGTGGCTGCGCAGGGGTTGCGCATCGTGGCGGGCCTGTTCGACGACCTGCCGCGGCGGCCGCTCGACCTGCCTTGACCGGGGTTGAGCACGCCGTGGCGCCGCCGTCTCAACCGGTATCCGTTGACGGTCATCAACGGGCCGTTTGCCCTCTGCGCCTACGGTAGTGACGATCTGCGTTGTGCGATCTCGACCCAATGTCACTGCACCGAACGACCAGGAGATTTGGCCCGCCGCTCGCCGGCGCTCCAGCGTCGCGCGTACAGGCGGCCGCGATCGCGCGCGTGGCGCTGCTCGGTGCAGACTATCGGGCAATGCTGCTCGATCCCGGTGCGGGACGCGAAAACAGCCTGTTTGACGACGTCGGTTGAGCTGGACAGGGGAGACATCATGGTGGACAAGACAAGAATTGATAGCGTGGTGCAGGGCAAGGGCGGCGATCACATGTTCGTGATCCCGGCATCGGCCAGCGTGACCGATGCGGTCGAGATGATGGTGGCAAACGAAATCGGCGCCGTGCTGGTGATGACCGAGGACGGATTGGTCGGCGGCATCTTCACCGAACGCGACCTGCTGGTGCGCGTGGTGCGCCCCGGTCTCGACGCGCGCCGTACGCCGCTTTCGCTGGTGATGACGCGCGATGTTCAGTTCGTCTCTCCCGGCACCACGATCGAGGCGGCGCTGGCGCTGATGCACGTGCAGCAGCATCGGCACATGCTGGTGATGGACGGCCCGCGCGTGCACGGCATGGTGTCGATGCGTGATCTCACCTACCACTTGATCCGTCATGGTGAAGGTCGCTTTGAAGCCGCGATACGCGGCGCGGGTTTGAGCGTCGAATGAGCCGGGCTGCACTTTAGCGACGCGACGACGGACACGACCCGAAGCGCCAGGACCGCGGGCGATCGATTCGCGGCGTCGATCCGGCGGCGCATCGTAGTGATTGCGCAGATTGCCCGAATCAAGAAACTGGAGCGCCCGCTTTGCCGACCATCCCGATAGCGTCAGCGCCTTGAAGCCGAACCCCGCTCGAGCGCCGCGATGCCGGCGTTGTAGCCAACACGATCGAACCGTTCGAGCATGATCGTGAAATCCCCCCTGTTCTTGCGCACTTCCTCGATCGGAATGCGCGTGGTCTCGATGGGTTTGCCGAGCACCTAGCGCAATGCCGACGAGGCCATCGGCATTGACACGTTGTCGCCGACAACGTTTATCTCACGCCGGTTCGGCTTCGCCGCGTCGGTGCATGCGCGTGCGCCAAGGCGGCCGATGTCCTGGACCGCGATCGTCGGCACCCTCGTGGCCGGATCGAGCGCCGCGTAGAGCTTGTCGCCCTTCAGGAACCAAGCGCCGGTCAGGTTTGCCATGAAGAACACCGCTCGCAGGATCGCGTGCGACGGGAGCTTGAGGCTGCGCGCGGTCTCTTCGATGCGCCATTTGCTATCGAAGTGGGGAATGTCGGTTCCACCATGCGCCGAGCCGACCGAGCGGTAGACGAAGTGCGCAACACCGGCTTCGCGCGCCAGCTGCGCGATGGGCTGGCCCTGCTCTTCTTCGCCGGCAACCCCGACTCCCCGGGGTGTTTGGCCCCGCGAACACGCCCCCGGCACCGCTCAGCGCCAACTTCGGCGAAGCGGCATCGCTCAGGTCGCGCGGCACGCGTTCGACGCCCTGCCTGGCAAGCGCCTGCGCCGCCCTGCGGTCCGGTGGCGCCGGTGATCAGCACGGCTCGATTGTCTGTCATGATCTGCGGCTCGGAGATCGTCGACTGGCGCCGGCAGGAAAGCCGATTCGGATCGACCGCCATTGAAAGGCTTGATCTCTATCAGTGCGATGTCGGCCCCGACGCTGTCACAGTGGCGGTTCATCGAGGCTTGGAGGCGGTGTTGCGAGAGTTCCTCATCCTGGGGCAGTGGACCGCCGCGCGGCTGCGATGACGACGGAACGCACCAATCCCTCGCGGCGGGTGGGCCTGTTCGTCACCTGCCTGGCGGATCTTTTTCGGCCGTCGGTGGCCTTCGCGGCGATCAAGCTGCTGGAGCGCGCAGGCTGTAAGGTGGAAGTTCCGCCGAAACAGGTCTGCTGCGGACAGCCCGCGTTCAGCAATGGCGCGTTCGACGATGCGCGCGCGGTGGCGCGTGGCGTGATCGAAGCGTTTTCGTCGTTCGACTATGTGGTCGCGCCATCCGGTTCGTGCATGGGCACGCTGCGCCACGGCTATCCGGAACTCTTTGCCGACGATCCGGCGTGGCGAGAGAGCGCGCGCGCACTCGCCGCACGCGCGTACGAGCTGACGAGCTTCCTTGTCGATGTGCTCGGCGTGCAGGAGGTCGACGCGCGGCTCGATGCCAAAGCCACTTACCACGACAGTTGCGCGGGGCTGCGTGAGCTGGGTGTCAAACAGCAACCGCGGCGGCTGCTCGCCAGTGTCAAAGGACTGAGGCTCGAAGAGATGGAGGGCACCGCGGACTGCTGCGGGTTCGGCGGCACGTTCTGCGTCAAGTACCCCGAGATCTCTTCCAAGCTGGTGACCGACAAGGTCGGTCACATCACGGCCAGCGGCGCCGAGATGGTGCTCGGCGGCGACCTGGGCTGCCTGCTGAACATCGCCGGGCGCCTGCGGCGCCTGGGCAAATCGACGCGCGTCTATCACGTTGCCGAAGTGCTCGCCGGCATGAGCGACGTGCCCGGCGTCGGCGACGGGGAGTCCAGCTGATGCACGGCACAACGCAGGAATTCAAGCAGAACGCACGCATCGCGCTGAAAGACGTGACTTTGCAGACCGCGCTCGGCGGATTGTCGAGCGGACTGGTGGCACGGCGCGCGAAGGCCGTGGGTGCACTGCCAGAGTTCGAGTCGCTGCGCGAGGAGGCGAGGCGCACCAAGGACCACATACTCGAAAACCTCGATCATTACCTCGAACGCTACGAGGCCGCAGTAGTGCAGGCCGGCGGCATCGTGCACTGGGCACGCGACGCCGAGGAAGGTGCCCGCATCGTGGTGGAGATCTGCCGCAACGCCGGCGCCAAGTCTGTCACGCGCGGCAAGTCGATGGTCGGCGAGGAGATCGGCGTGTGCGAGGCGCTGGAAAAAGCCGGCATGCGCGTGGTCGAGACCGACCTCGGCGAATACATTATCCAGCTCGCGCACGAGCCGCCGTCACACATCATCGTGCCCGCAGTCCACAAGACACGCGCGCAGGTGGCCGAACTCTTCGCCGCCGCGCACGAGCCGCGCGGCATTCGCGGCGAACGCAAGGAAGTGGCCGATCTCGTCAATGAGGCGCGCGGCGTGCTGCGCGACGAGTTCTTCCGGGCCGAGGTCGGCATCACCGGCGCGAACTTCCTGATCGCGGAGACCGGCTCCAACATCATCGTCACCAACGAAGGCAACGGCGATCTCACCAGCACGCTGGCGCGCGTGCACATCGTCACTGCCGGTATCGAGCGCGTGGTGCCCACGCTCGAGGACGCCACCCTCTTCCTGCGCCTGCTCGCGCGCAGCGCGACCGGACAGGCGAGCGAGACCTACACCACGCTGCACACCGGGCCACGGCGCCCAACCGATCTCGATGGCCCGCACGCATACCACGTGGTGCTGGTCGACAACGGCCGCAGCCGCGTGCTCGGCGGCGAGTTCCGCGACATGCTGCGTTGTATCCGCTGCGGCGCGTGCATGAATCACTGCCCGGTGTACGGTGCGGTCGGCGGGCACGCGTATGGCTGGGTGTATCCGGGGCCGATGGGCGCGGTGCTGACGCCACTCTTCGTCGGGCTGGATACGACGCGCGACCTGCCGAACGCCTGCACCCTGAACGGCCATTGCGCCGAAGTCTGCCCGGTGAAGATTCCGCTGCCCGACCTGTTGCGCCGCCTGCGCAAGCGGCAATTCGACGCGAAACTTGCGCCGCCCGCGGTGCGCTGGGGCATTGGCCTGTGGGCGCAACTGGCGAGGCGCCCGGCGCTGTACCGGTTCGTCACCGGGGCAGCGATCCGGCTGCTGTCGGTCTTCGGACGCAGACGTGGTCGGTTTGCGTCGCTGCCGCTGGCCGGCGGCTGGACCAGCGTGCGCGACCTGCCGGCGCCACAGGGCGAGACGTTCTTCAGTGCCTGGCGCCGTCAGGGGGGAACTCGATGAGCGGCGCACGCGCAGCCGTCCTCGGCGCGATCCGCCAGTCGCTCGGGCGCGGCCCGCTCGACGCAGCGGCGCAGCGTGCGCTCGACGCGCGTGCGCCGGTGCATCCGCGCCCGCAACTGGACGGCGAATTGATCGAGCGTTTCATCGCGCGCGCCACCGTGCAGGCGATGAGTGTGCGGCGCCTTGCCCGGCGCAGTGAGATCCCCGCGGGGGTCGCGGCGTATCTGACGCAGCACAACCGGCCACTGCGCATCGCGGTCGCGCAGCCGCTGCGGGCGCTCGACTGGCCTGGCACGATCGCAGTCGAGTCGCGCGCCGCGCAGCAGGACGACGCGGTGAGCGTCACTCCGTGCTTTGCCGCGATTGCCGAGACCGGCAGCGTCGTGCTGCTGTCGTCCCCGGAGACGCCGACCACGCTCAATTTCGTTCCGGACGATCACATCGTCGTGCTGAGCACATCGCAGATCGTATGGCATATCGAGGACGTGTGGCAGCGCCTGCGCGCCCGCGGAACACCTTTGCCGCGCGCGGTCAACATCGTGTCGGGGCCTTCGCGCACTGCCGACATCGAGCAGGTGGTTCAACTCGGCGTGCACGGACCGCGCCGGGTACACCTGCTCGTGGTGGACGAAGATCTATCGTTCGCTAGTTCCTCGAAGCGGAACGAACTCTAGCCTGTCGACCTGAGCGCGGTCGCCACCGGTGTGCCCACGGGCGCCATGTCACCAGGGCGACCGCGATCAAAAGCACGCCTGTCGCACCCGTGATGATCCAGCGCGCGATGCAGTCAGGCAAGAATGCATCCGGCAGCGACCGATCGCCGTTGGCGAGCCAGAAGATCACGGTGGAAAAAACACACTCGCGCCCGTTGCGCCACCAGAGTGCGCCGACCAGCGTCGGCGCGGCAATGCAGAATTGGAGCAGCCGGCGCGAGTCGCGGCCGACGATGCCGCTCGTCCGCGGAAGACGTTTCGCCCCGGCTTCTAACACGTCGGCGGCGCGCGGTCTAGAAAATCCGCGTTCCGCGCGCACGCATCTACATCATGCCCATCGCCCTCGGCAGGACGAGCGTCAGCCACGGCCAGTACGTGACGATCACGAGAAACACCAGCATCGTGATCAGCCAGGGCATGACGGCCTTGGTCAATTCGGTGATGCCGAGTTTCGATATGCCAGAGGCCACGTACAAATTGAGCCCGACCGGCGGATGGCACAGCCCCACTTCCATGTTGACGTCGATCAGGATGCCGAGGTGAACGGGATTGATTCCGAGCGCAACGGCGGCGGGGTGGAGGATCGGCGCCATGATGAGAATGATCGACGACGGTTCCATGAAATTCCCGGCGATCAACAGAAGTATGTTCGCGAGCAGCAGGAATCCCACGAAACCAAGATCCTTCGCCAGGATCCAGTCCGCCAGCGCGTGCGGGATGTTCTCGTTGGTCAGGATGAACGAGAACAAGGCGGCGTTGGTGATGATGTAGAGCAGCATCGCGCTCATATTCGCGGAGGTGAGCAGTACCTTCCGAACATCTCTGAGCGGCATCGCCTTGTAGACGAACACGGACACGAAGAAGGCGTAGACCGCGCTCACCGCAGCGGCCTCGGTGGCCGTGAAGATCCCAGAATAGATACCGCCGATGATGATCACGACGAGCATCAGTCCCCACACACTTTCGCGAAACGCCCGCCAGCGTTGGCCCCAGTTCGACCGTGGCATGCGTGCATAGTTGTTGCGCCGGGCGATGAACCAGGTGACCACGCAAAGCATGGTCGTCAGCATGATGCCGGGCAGAAGGCCGGCGACGAACAGCGCCCCGATGGACGTGTTGGTCGCAATGGCGTAGATCACCTTCGGGATCGAAGGCAGCATCAGGATGCCGAGCGAGCCGGCGACCGTGATAACGCCGGCGCCAAAGCGCATCGGATATCCACGCGCGACCATCTCGGGCAGGACGATCGAGCCGATTGCGACCACGGTGGCGACGCTCGATCCGCACACGAGTGCGAACATCGCGCAGGCGACGATGCCGGCGAGCGCGAGCCCGCCGTGGAAATGCCCGATCATCGACATCGCGAAATTGATCATCTTTCGCGCGACACCGCCATGGGTGAGAAAGTTGCCAGCCAGAATAAAGAACGGCACGGCCATGATTTCAAATCGCTCGATGCCGGTGAAAAGCTTCAGCGCAACCGACTCGATCGGCACGTTCGTCATCGTGAAGACAAACGTCAGTACCGTCAGGCCAAGCGCGATCGAGATGGGCGTGCCACTCAGCATCAGCGCGACCAGCACGCAGAACAGCACAAGCCAGCTTGGGAACGCGACCCCCCCGACCGCCAGGGCCAGCGGCAGCATCAGGACGAAGGGCAGCAAAGCGAAAAAGCGCAACGTCCGACTCATGGGCGCGCTCCGGCCGTGCCCTCCGTCGGGTGGAGCGCGGCACTCGCCGATTCGTCAACGCCCTCGACGTGCGCAACGTCGTGCTTCGGCAGTTCACCTGTCCGCGCGAAGGTCACAGCGACCTGGAGAAAACGGAAGCACATCAGGTACGAGCCGAGCGGAATGCAGAGATAGACAATCCATTTCGGCAGTTCGAGGTCGGGGGATGTCTGGTCCGTGTGCGCCATGCCCCACGTGAAAATCGCGCCGAACGTGCCGATGATCGCGGTGAAGAAAGCGCCGGCGAGAAGACCGAACAGGACGTAGGCCTTTCGCCAGCGCGGCGGCAGGTGGTTGATCAGCACGTCGACGCCGACGTGGATGCCGGTCCGCACGCCGTACGCGGCGCCGAACTTGGCCATCCACACGAACATGTAGATGCAAAGTTCCTGTGCCCAGGACAGATCGATCTTGAGCAGCACGTCCTGCACGACGGGAATCGGTGCGCCCGCCGCGTAGCGATGAATGACGGCGACGAAGATCAGCACGGTCGCGCCCCCGATCAGGCACGCAATCAACCATTCCTCCACGTGATCCAGGAATTTCATGTCGCCTCTCCCAGCTTCGGCTTGACCGATTCCGCCAAGCGCCCGCGCGCCGCGCACGGCACAACAGAAGCAAGTTTCTCTGTCAGGGCCGAATCCGCTCCGTCCGTGGCAGCGTTCAAGGAATTCTGGCTCGCGTCAGGGCGCGAATCCGGTTTCCTTGTAGACCAGCGCAAGCGTCTCCTTGCCGACGCGTGATTCGTTGTCCTTATGCACGCTCATGAGCGCCTTCTTCATCGCCGCTTTCTGGTCGGGCGTAAGCGTGATGATCTCGGTCCTGCCGCTCTTGCGCACCGCCTCCAACGCGTCGTCGTTCTCTTTCTTAGCGATGTCATTCGCGAATTTCGTCGCGTCTTTCATCGCCCCTTCAAGCATCGTGCGAACGTCGGCGGGCAAGCCGTCCCAGAGTTTCTTGTTGGTGATGACGGCATAGCCCAAGTAGCCATGCTCGGTAAGCGCCAGGTATTTCTGCACTTCGTGCATCTTCTGCGTATAGAAATTCGACGGTGGATTCTCGGTGCCGTCGACGACACCGGTCTGCAGCGCCTGGTAGACCTCGGAGAATGCCATCACCTGCGGGATTGCCCCCAGTGCCTTGATCTGGTCGCCGAGCACTTTGGACGACTGGATCCGCATCTTCATGCCCTTGTAGTCGGCCGGCATGCGGATCGGCCTGTTCGCGCTCATGTCCTTGAAACCGTTGTCCCAGTAGGCGAGGCCGACAATTCCCTTCGAATCGAGCTTCTGAAACAACAGTGCGCCGGCGCGACCGCCCGTGACCTTGTGCAATTCGTTGTAATCGCCAAATATGTACGGCAGGTCAAACACCTCGAAGTCGCGCACGCCCAGCGGGCCGAATTTGGCGAGCGATGGCGCCAGCATCTGAACGGAACCGAGCTGCAGCGCCTCCATCTCCTCGCCGTCCTTGTAGAGCGTGCTGTTTGGATACACCTCAACCTTGACGCGGCCCTTGGTGCGCTCCTCGGCGAGCTTCTTGAAATACTCGGCGGCCTTGCCCTTGGGCGTGTCCAAGGCGACCACGTGGCTGAACTTGATCACGATCGGCGACTGTGCACGGGCGATCATCGGTACTGCCAGCGTGGCCGTGACCGCGCCCGCCGAGGCCAATACCTGCCGGCGGCTCATTGAACGGTTGCCCATCGATCGTCTCTCCTGGTTTGCGTAGGGCGTCACATACCCTTGACGACGCCGCTGGCTACTGCTTGTACTCGGACGGCGGGCAAACGACTTGATGTCACGCAAGGCCCGCGCAGCAGTCGCGCTGATGCAGTGCGCAAGTGCCCGGTGATCGCGAGCGCTGAGCTGCTGCGCAAAGCGCGGTTGGCCTCAGCCGCGAGATGGCGATGCCGCGGGATCTGAAAGATCCGCGTCCGGATCGGCGCTAATAGCGCCCGTGCTGCTTGTAGATGTAGTTGGTGAGCTCCGACTGCTGCATCCACAGCCGGCGCTGGATCGCGTGCACGACGCGGATGATCGCCCGCATCACGCGGTACACGATCTCGCCGTGGGTGAGCGTCAGCGATTCGAGCTTTTCGCGTTCCAGCCCCAGAACGCGGGTCGGCCCGGAGGCAATCAGCGACGCATAGCGCTCGGCGCCGTCGAGCCAGCTCAGCTCCCCGGCAAGTTCGCCAGCGGACAGCGAGTTCAGCGTGACCCGATCCGGCCCGTGGGCGCCCTTGACCACCGCCAGCACGCCGCTGTCGATCAGGTACAGGTGATTGTCGGGCGCTCCCTCGTGCACGAGCACGTCGCCGTCCTTCAGCTCGTGCACCGTCATCACGGCGGCGAGCTTGCGACACTGCGCATCGTCCAGTTCCGCCGCAAGTTTCGACTGGCGCAAGGCGTCCAGCACTGTGGCCTGGGTCATTTCCGTCTCCCTTGTTGCGGCATGCGCCATTGTCTCAACGCGCGGCAGCACGCGCTCGGCACGGGTGACGTACGCATCAACCATCGAATCCGCCATGCGTGCGAACACCGGCCCGGCCGCGCGCTCGATCATGCCGTCGCCGATCTCATAGGTCAGAGTGAAATCGATCCGGCAGGCCCGCGCATTGAGCGGGGTCAAACGCCATTCGCCCTCGAAGCGTCGCAGCGGCCCGCGCACCATCTTGAGCTGCAGCCACTCCGGGCGCCGCTTGAGATTGCGCGTTTCGAGCGCCAGCTGCAACCCTGCCACGCGCATCGAGACGCGTGCCGCCACGATTTCATCGGTGCGCTCCAGGATTTCAGCCGCGCTGCACCAGGGGATGAACTGCGGATAGTGTTCGGCCTGCTCGATGATGTCGAACATCGATTCGGCGGGATATGGCATCAGCACCGTTTTGCGCACCTGCATGGGCGGATTGTGCCTGCACACGGGCGCACAGAAGACGAAACGGCCGCCCAGACGGCGGCCGTTTCGTTGGCGCGTTGCCGCGTTAATTGGTCTGAGCGTTGTGCTTTTGCCGGTAGATCCGCTTGCTCTGCACATTTTCGGCATTCTGCAGCCGGCGCGACTCATGCGGGCCGACATAGCCGTCGGCGGCGGCGCGGGCCTGCAGGCGCGAATCATGCACCTGGCCGCTCTCGAGCTTGGCGACCTCGCGGTGGGTCAGCTGACCCGACTGCACGCCCTGTTCAATGCGGCTTTGCTGATTGACGTCGCGCTGCACCGCGGCTTGCATGCGCCTGGACGAAGGCGAATTGGGGTCAGCCGTCTGCGTATTATGCTTTTCGCGATAGATGTCGCGGCTCGCCTGGTCCTGCATCTGTGTGATGCGCGCCTTTTCCTGCGGTGACAGATGGCCGTCGCGCAGCGCCTTCGCTTCGGTGCTTTCGATCCGCGCCTCTTCGCGTTCCAGGCGGCCGGCTTCGTTCGTATTCAGTTGCCCCGACTGCAGGCCCTGCTCGATGCGGGCCTGCTGGTTGACATCGCGCTGCACCATGCCGCCGGTGGTCTGGGCTAAGGCCGGAATGGCTGCGGCCGCCAGCAGCGCCGCCAGAATGTGATTGCGCCTCATCTTTCCTCTCCGTTCGGTTGGCATGGGACGACCCCATGGGCACAGTAACGAGGGGGCCCGCGAACCGTCGACCACGTCCGGGTAAGAAAGTGCTACGAACGTTTCCGGCGTAACACAGGCTCGAGGGGGCATCCGCCGGGCGAGCCTGAATGCCGCGCGGTGCGACTCCCATCGCCCGTTCGTTCTAATCGTTAACTTCGGACCAGCGCATCGACGTTCTCGACGCCGGCGCGCGACGGCCACCGCAGGCCAGAGGGCTGCGGAGCGCTACTTGGCCGTTGGCATCACGAACTCTGCGCCTTTGCCGATCGATCCCGGCCAGCGCTGCATCACGGCTTTCAGTCGCGTGTAGAAGCGCACGCCGTCCATGCCGTAGGCATGCGTATCGCCGAAGAGACTGCGCTTCCAGCCGCCGAACGAATAGAACGCCATCGGCACCGGAATCGGCACGTTCACGCCGACCATGCCGACCTTGATGCGGCGGACGAATTCCCGCGCACTGTTGCCGTCGGCGGTGAACACCGCCACGCCGTTGCCGAACTCGTGCGCGTTGACGAGATCGACCGCCGCCGCGAAGTCCGGCACACGCACCACGGACAGCACGGGACCGAAGATCTCCTCTTGGTAGATACGCATCGACGGCTGCACGTTGTCGAACAGGCAGCCGCCGAGGAAGAAGCCGTTCTCGCGCCCGGGCACTCTGAGCAAGCGGCCATCGACGACGAGCCGCGCGCCCTCCTGCAGGCCGAGATCGACGTAGCCTTTCACTTTCGCGTGATGCGCGCCGGTGACGAGCGGACCCATCTCGGAGGCCCTGTCCATGCCGTCGCCGACCTTCAGCGCCTTGGCGCGCGCGGCGAGCCGTTCCACCAGGGTATCGGCGATCCGGCCCACGGCCACGCACACCGAGATCGCCATGCAGCGCTCGCCGGCCGACCCGTAGGCGGAGCCGATCAGCGCATCGACCGCCTGCTCGAGATCGGCATCCGGCATCACCACCATGTGGTTCTTCGCGCCGCCCAGCGCCTGCACGCGCTTGCCGTGCCTTGTGCCTTCCTGCTGGATGTACTCGGCGATGGGCGTGGAGCCGACGAAGCTCACCGCCGCCACATCGGGATGCGTCAGCAATGCATCGACGGCGACCTTGTCACCCTGCACGACGTTGAACACGCCATCCGGCAGCCCGGCCTGTTTGAGCAAATCGGCCATGAAGAGCGACGCCGACGGGTCGCGCTCGGAGGGCTTCAGCACGAAAGAATTGCCGCACGCGATTGCGATCGGGTACATCCACATCGGCACCATCGCCGGGAAGTTGAAAGGCGTGATGCCGACACACACGCCGAGCGGTTGCCGCAGACAGAACTGGTCGATGCCGGTGGAGACCTGCTCGGAGTAGTCGCCCTTCAGCAGATGCGGAATGCCGCAGGCGAACTCGACCACTTCGATCCCACGCACGATTTCGCCCTTGGCGTCCTCGAATACCTTGCCATGCTCGTGCGTGAGGATTGCGGCCAGCGCGTCGTGGTGCTTCTCCAGCAGTTCTTTGAACTTGAACATCACCCGTGCCCGTCGCAGCGCAGGCGTGTCGGCCCAGGCGGGATATGCGCGGCTGGCGGCCTGCACCGCGGCATCAACGGTCGCGGCATCCGCGAGCCGGACCAGGCCGGTCACATCGCCAGTGGCCGGGTTGAAAACCTCGCTGGTGCGCGCCGGCACGCCGCCGACGAGTGCGCCGCCGATCCAGTGGGTGATGTCGTTCAGTTGGGTTTCGCCCTTGCCCATGGCATGTCCCACGCGTTGTTGGTTGGCAGCGCGCCGCGCTGATTTCCTGCGATCAGTGCATCACCGGCTGGCAGAAGTGGCCATGTCGCGCCTGGCGCATCATCTCGCAGAATTGCTCGTGCGACATTCGCAGCAGCATCTCGTGATCGCCGGCTTCGAAATACACTTCGACGTTGGCTTCGAGTGCGTCGTCGACGACCGTCTCCATGCCCCAGGCCATGCCGATCGCGGGCACCGCACCGAGGTCGCAATCGGTGAACACTTGGCAGATGCGTTCTTCATCGGACAGGTGCAGCGCGTCGCGGCCGAGCATGCGCGCCAGTGCACTGACATCCACTTGCGCGTCCGCGGGCACGACCGCCATCACGCAACCCTGCTCGTCTTCGAGAATCACCGACTTGGCAAGCTGACGTGGCGCAATGTGCGCAGCGCGCGCGGTCTCGGCGCTGCTATGGCTGTGCGAATGCGAAAAGAGTTCATAGCGGGCGCCGCACTGCTGAAGATAATTGGATAGACGCGATGGCATTGACATGGCAACCTCCCGAAGCGCGCCCATAGGAAAGGCGCGGCATGCCAAGTCTGCGCCCGCGCGCGACCGAGCGCCAGCGCCCCGATACGTACTATTCGATCGCCTGCAACACCCCGCGAATCGTGTCCACAAGCCGCTCGATCTGTTCTTTCTCAACGATCAACGGCGGCGACAGCGCGAGGATGTCCCCGGTGAAGCGAACCAGCGCGCCCGCCTCGAAGCACTTGATGTGGGCCTCGATTCCGCGTTTGCCCGGGCCGCCTGCGCGCGGTTCCAGCTCGATGCCGCCGACCAGACCCAGGTTGCGAATGTCGATTACATGGCGCGCGCCCTTGAGCGAATGCAGCGCCGCCTCGAACACCGGCTCCATCGCGCGCGCGCGTTCAAACAGTTTCTCGTCGACGTAGAGCTTCTGCGCCGCCACCGCCGCCGCGCACGCGAGTGGATGACCCGAGTAGGTGTAGCCGTGCAGGAACTCGATCTGCCCTGCAGGCGCCCCGTTGACGATCGCGTCATGGATCTCGTTGTTCACGATCACCGCGCCCATGGGCACGGCGGCGTTGTTGATCGCCTTGGCGCAGTTGAGGAGGTCCGGCTTGACGCTGAAGCGTTGGGCGGCAAACGGCGCGCCCAGCCGGCCGAAGCCGGTAATGACCTCGTCGAAGATCAGCAGCACGCCGTGCTTGTCGCAGATCGCGCGCAGCTTTTCGAGGTAGCCCTTGGGCGGAATCAGCACGCCGGCGGAGCCGGCCATCGGCTCGACGATCACCGCGGCGACGTTGCTCGCGTCGTGGAACGTGATCAGGCGTTCCAGCTCGTCGGCGAACTCGGCGCCGTGCGCCGGCTGGCCGCGCGAGAACGCGTTGCGCGCGAGGTCGTGCGTGGCACGGATATGGTCGACGCCGCTCATCAGCGCCGGGAACGCCTTGCGATTGCCTGGAATGCCGCCGGCCATCGTGCCGCCGACATTGACGCCGTGGTAGCCGCGTTCGCGGCCGATCACGATGCGGCGCGACGACTCGCCTTTTGCCCGATGATAGGCGAGCGCGATCTTGATCGACGTGTCCGCCGCCTCGGAACCCGAGTTGGTGAAGAACACGCGTTTCATCCCCTCCGGTGCGACCGCGGCCACCGCCGTGGCGGCTTCGAACGCGACCGGGTGCCCCAGGTTAAACGGTGGTGCATAGTCCATCGTCGCGGCCTGCTTCTGCACCGCCTCGACAATCGGCTTGCGGTTGTGCCCGGCGTTCACGCACCAAAGGCCGGCGGTGCCATCGAGAATCTGGCGCCCGTCCGGCGTCCAGTAGTACATGCCATCGGCCTTGGCGAGCAGGCGCGGTGCCGCCTTGAAATGACGATTTGCCGTGAAAGGCATCCACCATTCGTCAAGAGAAATCATTGAGCCGGTCAGCGGGTTGTCGAGTTTCATTCAGGCCTCCCTATTTGATGAGGCGAAAGGAAGTGAAAAAAGTCTCCAGTGCGTCGGGCGTCAACTCGCCCTCGGCACTGATGGCCACCAATTGATACAGGCGATCATCGACCACATGGAAGCGCGCGGCAAGCTGCCCGGGTCGCCCGTTCTTGCCGACCCGTCCGCGCGCCTCGACCACCTGCCCGCCGCGCACCAGATGCCCCGCTGCCGCCGCCGGCGCAAGCGCGATCGGCTGCACCCCGGTCGTGCGGCCGTCAATGTTGCGCACCAGCGCGTCACGAAACCAGGCGACGGTCGCATCGAGACGGGCCGTCGCCACCGATTCCGGCGGCAACTCCGCGACACCGGCGGCAAACAGTGTCGGCCCGACCCCGGTCGAGACGATGGTCATGCGGATCGTACCGCCTTCGAATGCGATCGCACGCGTCTCGGTGCGCGGTTTGTCCGGCAGCAGGATGGCGAAGCCCGCGTCGGCGGGCCTGATTTCACGCCAGTCGAACCGGGGGCTGCACGCCGCCAGCAGCAGGGCGCAGGCGAGACTCAGCAGAATCGGTGCGCGCTGCATGAAAAAAGCCGGGCCGGGCCCGGCTTGATCGGGTCGATGACGGTTACTTGCGCGCGCCGACCGTCTTGGCGGCAGCCTTCTTCTTTGCCCGCCCGGGGCGCTTCTTGCCATGACTGCCGTTGTAGATCTTGCCGCGCCGTGTGCGCAGATCACCCTTGCCCATCGCTCGCTCCTGAAGTCGGGGTCGCCACGTATTATAGGTAGCCGCCGTTCGACGCCGGCCGACGCGCATCGGCGCTCCCGACGCACGCGCATCTGGGAAATTCGCCGCACCATCGGGCACGGCCCATTCGTGGCGCTGATGATCGTTGGCGTGCCGATACCGCTAGGCAATCCAGCGCGCTTCACCCTTGGCCTCGTGCCGGTGACCCTGGCTTGCGCGTCCGGTGTCGACGACATCGTCGGGCGCACGCACACGCTCCCCTGAGTGACCGGGACTCTCGACGGCCTAGAATTCGTCCCAGGCTGTGTATTACGCAGCATTTGGGAGTTGACCGTGGCGCTTGTCGTGTTTAGATCCAAGGCCGCGGGCGAGATCTTCTATCTCGCCGAAAACGCGCGCCGACTCTTCGACCTCATCGGCAAGGAGCCCGGGCCGCGCGGTGTCATTACAGCAGCGCAACTGCCCGACGCCATCGCGAAGCTGGTTGCCGCGGTCGAGGAAGAGAAGGCGCAGTTGAAGGCCGCCCAACAGCAGGACGACGACGAAGGCGGTGGCGGTGCCTCGAGCGCGCAGCGCGCGGTGACGCTGGGGCAGCGTGCCTATCCGCTGCTCGAGATGCTGCGCGCGGCGCAGAAGAGGAATGTCGACGTGACCTGGGGCATTTAGTTCGGCAGTCACTCGGCGAGGCTCCGTTGGCCGCATCCCCTGTCTCAGAGCCCGGATCGGTGGATCGGCCGCCGGTAACGCATCCGACACTCAGGCGGCAGCTTTGGCTCGGCATCGCCGCGATCACCTTGATGGCGTGCGGCGTCGCACTGGCGCTTTCGGCGCTGAAGATCGAAGGTGAACTGCACGAGCGCTACAACGATGCGCTCAGGTTGGCAGAAGAGGCGGTCGAGGCGCAGCAGATCGCCGCCGGTCTGCGCCGCGCGCAGACCCGCCTTGAAACGCTGATCGGCGCCAGCGGCAGCGGATCCAGAACGATTCAGGATGCTGCGCGCACCGTGACAGTCGCGCGCGCGCGGCTCGGCACCCTGAATGCACAACTGCGCGCCGTCGACACCGTGCACGGCACGCCGGAGCACGCCAACAGGATCGAGGCCGCCCTTGAGAGCCTCACGCAGGCCAACGCCCGCGTGCAGGAGGAGCTGCTCGCAAGGCGGATCGAGCCCGCCAAAGCACGCGAGGCGCTGCGCGCGGCGTCTGACCACGCGCTGGCGGAGATCGACACGGCACTGCCCGAAGTCGTGTCCGAAACGGGCCAACAGACCAGCCAGATGTCGCAGCGTGCGCGCGAGTACGGCCAGCTTGCGCGGCAAGGCCTGGTGCTGGTGAGCATGATCGCATTGACACTCGCCTCGCTGCTCGGCTACATCGGCTGGCGCGCGGTACGCTCGAATGCACGCCTGCTGGACCAGCTGAACCAGTTGGCGCACGAGGACGGTCTGACTGGCGCGATCAACCGCCGCGGACTCGACGAGCGCTTGCCGGTCGAACTCGCGCGCGCCGGCCGCATCGCTTATCCGCTGACGATCGTGATGATCGACTTCGATCATTTCAAGCGGTTCAATGATCGGCGCGGCCACCAAGCCGGCGACCATCTGCTGCGCGGCGCGGTCATGGCGTGGCGGACCCATCTGCGTCCGATGGACCTGCTCGCGCGCTATGGCGGCGAGGAATTCACGCTCGTTTTGCCCGCCTGCGATGCGGAACAGGCCTGCGCCCTGATCGACCGGTTGCGCCCGCTCGTGCCGGACAAGCAGACATTTTCGGCTGGCGTGGCGAAATGGAACACGATCGACTCCGCCGCCGACCTGCTGCGCGGCGCCGATGCGGCGCTGTTGCAGGCCAAGAAGGCGGGGCGCAATCGAACCATCGTCTGGGGCAATGAACCGCAGATCACATTGCCGTTGGTCGTGCGCTAACCGGGGTGCGCTGAACGCGGCGCGCCGACGCGCGCAAGCGGATGTCATGCAATCATCCCTATCCACATGAGCACGCGTCCACGCATCCTGGTGGTCGAAGACGAGCCGGCGATCGCCGACACGATCGTCTACGCGCTCGCGACCGATGGCTTCGACGTGCAGTGGGTGGCCACCGGCGCCGAGGCCATGGCAGCGTTGTCAGGGCAGGCGACTGCGCTGGCGATCCTCGACGTGGGCCTGCCGGACATCAACGGCTTCGAACTCTTCAAGCGCATCAATGCCGCGTATCCGACGTTGCCCGCGATCTTCCTGACCGCGCGTTCGAGCGAGGTCGACAAGGTGGTCGGACTCGAGCTCGGCGCCGACGACTATGTCGCCAAGCCGTTCTCGCCGCGCGAACTGGTGGCACGCGTGCGCACGGTACTGCGGCGAGCGCAAAGAGCGCCGCCGGCAGCTTCAGCGGCGGCGTTGTCCGAGTTCCATGTCGACGACGAACGCAAGATGATTCGCTACCGCGGCGTCGCCCTCGACCTGCCGCGCATCGAGTACCGGCTGCTCAAGGTGCTGGCCGAGCGGCCTGGACGCGTGTTCTCGCGCGACGAACTGATGAGCCGCGCCTGGGACGACCCCGGATCGAGCTTCGACCGCACGGTCGACACGCATATCAAGTCGCTGCGCGCCAAGCTGCGCGCGATCGCGCCCGAAGACGATCCGATTCAGACCCATCGCGGACTCGGTTACTCATTGCGGGAAAGCCGTCGGGAGTCGGGATCCCCGAGTCGGGAGTAGTCGCAGGAGCGCCTTGCGCCCGCAGGCGCGCTCATCCCACGGCCCGATCTTTCCTCCCGACTCCCGACCCCGGCCCGACGATCGATGTCAACCCGCTCGCGCATCTTCATCGGCATCTTTGTCGTCTACCTGACGGCAATTGGCGTGCTTCTGTATCGTGTCGCCGCCGATTTCGATCCGCGCTACCGCGAGTCCGCCGAGGAGTCGCTGGTCGACACCGCGAACCTGCTCGCCACGCTGCTGGAGCGCCGCACCTACAGCGGCGTGATCCCGACCGACGAGCTCGAGCGCACGCTGAAGGAGCTCACGCGGCGCCCCGTGTACGCAAGAATCTTCGACATCGAAAAGACGAAGATCGACCTGCACGTGTACGTGACCGATCGCGACGGCACGGTGCTGTTCGATTCGCAGGGCAAGGACGTCGGCGCCAACTATCTCGACTGGCGCGACGTGAGCCGCACGCTCGAAGGCAGCTATGGCGCGCGCACCACGCTCGCCGATCCTGGCGACCCGACCTCGGCCGTGATGTATGTCGGCGCGCCGATCAGGGAGCGCGCGGCCGGCGCGAATGTCGACGCCGGCGGCGACATCGTCGGCATGGTGAGCGTCGGCAAGCCGGTGGCGTCGATCCGCCCGTTCATCATCAATGCGCGCGCGCGGCTCGCGCTCGTCGGCCTGATCTCGACTGCCGGCTTCGCGCTGCTGATGCTGTTCACCGTCGTGTGGCTGGTGCGGCCGTTCGGCTTCGTGCGCGACGTGTGGCGCACGCTGGCGCGCGAGCCCGGTTCGGTCGGCACGTTCGGCCGCCGACTGGTGCATGCGATCCGCACTGCCTTCGCGGACATGCGCGATGCGCTCGCCGGGCGCAGCTACGTCGACCAGTACGTGCAGACGCTCACACATGAACTGAAAAGTCCGCTGGCGGCGATTCGCGGCGCTGCCGAGCTGCTGCGCGAGCCGATGCCGGAAAGCGCGCGCGCGCGCTTTGCCGGCAACATCGAGGAACAGGTGCAGCGGGCGCAGACCCTGATCGATCGGCTGCTGGAGTTGTCCGGACTCGAGCGGCGCGCCGCGCTGGATCGGACCGAGCCGGTGTCGCTGGTGCAGGCCGTTTACGCGGCGCGCGATGAACTGTCCACGCTGGCGGCGCAGAAAGGCATCGAAATCGCGATCGCCGCCGATGCCAACGCGACGATCGCGGGCGATCCGTTCCTCCTGCAGCGCGCCACGGCGAACCTGCTGCACAACGCAATCGACTTTGCGCCGCGCGACTCGAAGATCGACATCGCCGTGCGCGCAGGCGATCGGCACGTCGAACTTTCGGTACGCGACCGCGGACCCGGGTTGCCCGAATATGCACGCGACCGTGTGTTCGAAAGATTCTTCTCGCTGGCGCGCCCCGATACCGGCAAGAAAAGCACCGGCCTGGGCCTCGCCCTGGTCAAGGAAGTCGCCGCGCTGCACGGCGGTACGGCAAAGCTGGCGAATCACCCGGAGGGCGGCGCGCTCGCGTCGCTGGTGCTGCCTCGCCCGAAGGCGCATGAAGGACATCGCACGTCGCGTTGAGCGGCAGGGGTTGAGCCGCTGACCGGCCGAACGCGCCGAGTCAGTCCCGCACGCAACGGCGTTCGGAAATAGCGAAAGTTCACCCACGGTTCACACAACCGCCACCCCCGCTTCGAAACCTTCTCACCGACCGCGACGACCCTTCGCCTCGCACGCTCGCCAACTGCGCGGGCGATCCACGAGGAGAGAACGATGCTCGGTCAGACGATGCTTGAAGGCGCCGCGCGGGCGGCGCAGCTGGTCCCGCTGCTGTTTGCCCTGAATACGGCCTCGCCGGCGTCGGCGCAACTGCCGCGTCCGGCAACCAGCGTGCCGCAAGTACCGATGGCGGAGGCCGTCGAGGAGTCGGCCCCGTTCACGCTGACCGAGCATCACGTCGACGTGCGCATCAAGGATGGCCGCGCCCACGTCCGCTCGCTGCTGACCTATCGCAACGAGCGCTCGGAGCCGGTGTCGACGAGCTTTGCGTTCCCGTTTCCCGCCCTGCTCGAGCAAGGCAAGACCTGGCGTGCGCTCGGCGAGGAGTCGATCGAGCCGAGCGGCGAATGCGGCGGTGATGAATCCGCCGCCGACGCCGAGTTCCTCGAGGCTGGCGAGCGGGTGCCGCCGCGCTTCGACGTGGGCTTCGTGACTGTCGCCCCGGGCGAGGAGATCAAGCTCGAAACGTACCGCACGGTCGAACTTGCAAAACGAGACAAGGGCTACCGACTCGCGCTGCCGCTACCGGTGGATCGCGGCGCGCCGTACTCGCCGCAGTTTTCCGCCGACGTGGTGGTCGATGACACGCAGGCGGTCAGGTGGATCGGGTCGATCACGCACGGCGGGTCGGCCGCTGGCGTGGGCAGCCCGCATGCGCAACTCGCCGTGCCATGCGGTCGCGCCTACATCGGCGCGCAGTTTGTCGTCGACATCGAGTTCGGCGCGGATAGCGCCGCGCCCCGCTACGCCCTGTGGGGCGGCGAAGCGCGGTCACGGTGACCGCCGCGAAGGATCGCCATGTTCGTCTTCACCCGCTTTCTGCACGCACTGTGCCTGCTGCTTGCGTTCACGGGCAGCGCAAACGCACAAGCGACGAACGACGCCACGCGCACGCTCTCGCCCTATTTCGTTGTCAGCGGCAGCCCGCCCGGCGTCGATGCGCTGCCACTCAAATCCACCCGCGCCGACGTTGCCATCAGCGGCATGATCGCCGATGTGCGCGTCACGCAGGTCTACCGCAATGAAGGCATCACTCCCATCGACGCGCGCTACGTCTTCCCCGCCTCGACGCGCGCGGCGGTGCATGCGATGCGGTTGCGCGTCGGCGACCGGGTCGTCGATGCGCAGATCCGCGAGAAGCAGCAGGCCAAGCGCGAATACGACACGGCAAAACGCGCAGGCAAGAGCGCCGCGCTGCTCGAGCAGCAGCGGCCGAATGTCTTCAGCATGGCGATCGCCAACGTGATGCCGGGCGACGAGATCACAGTGGACCTGCGCTACACGGAAACGATCATCCCCGACGAAGGCACGTATCGCTTCGTCTTTCCGACCGTGGTTGGGCCACGCTACAACGGCGGCACGTCGCCCGATGGAACGCCGACCGAGAGCCAGAGGAACGAGACCTGGATCGCGCAGCCGACACTGCGCGCCGGCGCGGCTGCACAGAACACGTTCGAATTGAACGCGACCGTGCTCGCGCCGATGCCGGTCAGGTCGCTCGCCTCGCCATCGCACACACTCGCGATCAGCGGCGTCGGCGAGAAGAAGGCAAGCGCGCGCCTGTCGCCTGATCGCGCGCACGCCAACCGCGATGTCGTCCTCGAGTACCGGCTGGCCGGGGCCACCGTCGAAAGCGGCGTGCTGCTGCATCAGGGCAAGGACGAGAACTTCTTCCTGCTGATGGCCGAGCCGCCCGCGCGCGTGGCGATGCGCGATGTCGTGCCCCGCGAGTACATCTTCATCCTCGACATATCGGGTTCGATGCATGGCTTCCCGCTGAACACCGCAAAGTCGCTGTTGCGCGAACTTGTGCAGCGGCTGCGTCCCGGCGACACCTTCAACGTGATCCCGTTCGCGGGCGGCACGTCGCTGCTTGCGTCACAGTCGGTGCCGGCGAGCGAAGAGAACATCGGCGCCGCAATCCGTTTCATCAACGGCCAGACGGGCGGCGGCGGTACCGAGCTGCTGCCGGCGTTGCGGCGCGCGTTGGCGATGCCGAGCGATCCGGGCCGCGCGCGCACCTTCGCAGTGATCACGGACGGCTACGTCTCGATCGAGAAGGAGGCATTCGAACTGGTGCGCGCGAACGTTGGCAATGCGAACGTGTTCGCGTTCGGCATCGGCTCTTCGGTCAATCGCTTTCTGATCGAAGGGCTGGCGCGCGCGGGCAAGGGCGAGCCGTTCTTCGTGCTCGGCGCCGCGCAGGCTGAACGCGAGGCACTGCGCTTCCGGCAGTTGATCGAGCAGCCCGTGCTGACGCGCATCCGCGTGACGTTTCCGCAAGGGTTCGACGCTTACGATCTCGACGTCCCGCAGCTGCCGGATCTGTTTGCGCAGCGGCCGATCGTGCTGATGGGCAAGTACCGCGGCACGCCGGCCGGCACGATCGAGATCGAAGGTCTTGCCGCCCGGGGCGCGGTGCAGATGCCGATCGATCTGGCGCGCGCTGCTTCCGCCGACAACACGCAGGCGCTCAAGTACCTGTGGGCGCGCAGCCGTATCGCCGAACTCGGCGACGACCTGAAGCTGCGCTCCGACGACGACACCCGACACGCAATCACCGCGCTCGGGCTCAAGTACAACCTGCTCACCGACACCACGTCGTTCATCGCCATCGACAAGGTCGTGCGCAACACGACCGGCCAGTCAACAAGCGTCGATCAGCCGCAGCCGTTGCCCGACGGTGTGAGCGAACTCGCACTCGCCGCAGCACCCGCGACCCCCGAGCCGGAGTTCGCTCTGCTGGCCGCCCTCGCGGGCGGGCTCACCTGGTGGATGCGCCGCCGTCGCGGCCAGAGCCTGGAGGCACGCCGTGCATGAGGCGCCGCTGAATGCGCGCATCGGGCGCACGATGCCGGGGCCGATGTTCGGCGTGATGGTGCCGTTACATGACGTTGCTTCCCCACATCAGTGTTCACGGCCCCGGCGGCACGAACTCTCGCGCCCGTTCGGACTGAGCCTGCCGCAGCCTTTTCGCCCCCCATCCTCGGGCAGGCTCAGGAGCTCAGGGGGAACGGTACTCGGGCTTCAACGCGCCGCAGCGCTCGGTCGGGATGCGCAACGAGTTTTGCGATCGGTCAGTGCGATTCCGGCGCCGTGGCGACTGCTCACTGTGATGCTCGCGGCCCTGTGGCCACACTGGGTCTGGATGGCGCGGCGCTTGACCGATCGGTCCGACGAGCCGTGGGGTATCGTCGCGATCATCGCCATGCTGGTACTCGTCGCGCGCGATCGCAAGCAGCTGGTGCTTCCTGCGCGCTACGCCATGCTGGCAAGCGGCGTGCTCGCGCTCGGCGCTGCGATCGCGACATTTCTCGTGCCGCCGAGCTTCGCCGCGGGACTTGCGATGCTCGCACTCGCGGTGTTTCTCGCCTCGGCGCTGCCGCGGCGACCGTTCACGCCGCTGGCCACGCTGCTGCTGCTGGCGCTGCCAATCATCGCTTCGCTGCAGTTCTATCTCGGCTATCCGCTGCGTGCGTTCACCGCACAGGCCGCAGCACCGCTGCTGCAGTTCACGGGCGTCCATGCGCACGCAGCCGGCGCAGCGCTGCAGTGGCAGGGCGGCACCGTGCTCGTCGATCCGCCGTGTGCCGGCATTGGCATGCTGTGGGTCGGCAGCTTTTTCGCGGCGCTGCTCTCCTACCTCAACGGTGCCGATGCGCGGCGCACGCTTCTCAACGGTCTTCTCGCCGCTGCGTTGGTGCTGGCTGCGAACGTGCTGCGCAACGCGGTGCTGTTCTTCCCCGAATCAGGCCTCGTGCACTGGCCCGATGCGGCGCATCGCCTCGTCGGCCTGGCGGCTTTTACGCTCGCCATCGCACCGCTGATCGCATTCGCCCACTGGAGACACATGCCCCTTTCTTGCCAAACGCGCCTGGGCCTGTATGCCCAAGCCGTTCGGGCGGCGCGAAGCATGCTTCGCGAAACCCCGCCTTCGCCCCCCGCCCCTCTGCCACAAGAGAGGAAAAGGGGGTCTCGCGTCAGCACGGTAAGGCTCATGCCTTGGGCTCGGTTCCGCACCTTCTTCGTCGGCGCCTGCCTGGCCGCGGCGGTTCTGTCGGTGTTTGGCTCGCTCGTCACGCACAGCGCAGCGCGGGCGAGCGATCTGAACACTGCGGTCGCCCCTCGATCCTCCTTGATCGAGTGGCCGACCCGCTTCCGCGGCCGGCCGCTGACCCCGCTCGCTTTGGCGCCGCTCGATGCGCGCTTCGCGCAGCGCTTTCCCGGCGCGATCGCGCGCTTTTCCGATGGCATGCAAACGCTGATCGTGCGCCACGTCGATCAGCCCACGCGCATGCTGCACCCGGCGGCGGACTGCTTCCGCGCTGCCGGCTACGTCCTCACCGCCGCGACCGCGCGGATCGATGCCGGCGGCATGCACTGGCGCTGCTTCATCGCCGCCCGCGATGGACAACGGGTGCGCGTATGCGAACGCATCGTCGAGCGCGACTTCGAGACCGGCCGCGCGTGGACCGACGTATCCGCGTGGTACTGGAGCGCGCTTGGTTCGACCGGCCCGTGGTGGGCCATTACCGTGATCACCCCCTTCGAGGCACAGACATGAAGAGGCTCGTCGCACCCCTCGCACTCGGCGCACTGGCGAGCGCCCTGGCACTCACTACCCTGACGGCCATCACGATCGCCACCAGCGGCGTGGTCGCAACCCGCGCCGGCGCATGGGCCACGCGCATCTCCGTCGCGCCGCACGCGGCGTTCGACGCCAACGTGCCGGGCCTGCTGCGGCTGGCGACCACGCCGCTCGGGCTGCGCGTGCTCGACGGCCAGATGCGCAACACGGCGCTCGGGCGGTTGCAGTTCCGTCGTGCCGATCACACGCTTGTCATCCGCTGCGCGCCGTGCCGCATCGACGATCGGCGGCTGCACACCCAGGCGGTGACGATCGATTCGATCGAACTGCGGCTGACGCCGCGCGACGCGGCCACGCTGGAAGGCTGGCTTGCGAGCGACGGCGTACAGGTGCCGTTCACCGCGCGGCTGCGCCTCGACGGCGTCGACATCGACTGGTCGCTGGCGCCGACCGACATCGCGGCGGTGTATCGCGTGCTTGGCGATGCCATTCCCGAGGCTGCAGCCGCCAGTATCGACGGTCGAATTCAGGCGCAGGGCACCCTGAAGCTGCCGTCGTGGATCGCCGCGACGCAGGTCAAGATCGATGGCCTCGCCGTCAACGGCCTCGGCACCGAGCGCCTGCAATTCGGCGCATTTCCGTTCCACTGCAGTGCCGAGGGCGGTTCGCGTGCGCTGATGACCGGCGACGGGCACAAGCCGTGGATCGCCGCCGACAAGATCGGCCCGTTGCTGCCGGCGGCTGTTCTTGCCGCTGAGGATCAGCGCTTCAATACGCACGCTGGCTTCGATGCGAACGAGATTGCGCACGCGCTGGCGCGCACCTCGGCGGCTGGCCCGACGCGCGGCGCGAGCACGATCACGCAGCAGGTCGCGCGTACGCTTTTCACTGGCGCCGACCACACCGGCGTGCGCAAGCTGCGCGAGCTGCTGTACGCGGTCGAGATGGAACGCACACTCGGCAAGGCGCGCATCATCGAGCTGTACCTGAACACGATCGACTGGGGGCCGGGCATCTGCGGCGCGCGCGCGGCCGCGCAAACATACTTCAACAAGACGCCGGCGCAACTCACCGCGCTGGAAGCCGCGTGGCTGGCGAGCATCCTGCGCAATCCACACGCGGCGTACGAGCGGCAGTTCCTGGCCGGCACGCCGAGTGTCGAACGCGCGCAGCAGGTGCTGATGCGGATGCGCACCCTGCCGCGGCGCAGCCGCGAACAGCAATCGCGGCGGGCGCTGGTGCTCGCGCCGGCGTCCACGAGCCCCTCGCCTACAGACGCCCGCTATGCAGCACGCTGAAGCGGCGGTCAGGACGGCGATTCGACGTGGACTCCGTCGCCCACGCGAATTGCTCCGCCTTCAAGAATGCGCGCGGTCACGCCACCGTGACCGCGCATCGCGGCGTAGCCGCCGGGACCAATCGCCTCTTCCACCCGCGAACAGGGTTGGCATGGGCCGACGATTTCGAGCAGCGCGTCGCCGAGGCGCAGTCGCGCACTCTTGAGCGCCAGCAGGTTGAGGGCGGAAATGACAAGGTTGCGGCGCAGCCCGACGGGATCGACGCTCGCCACGCGCGCCAGCTGCGCGATCACCGGCAGATGCTCTTGCTGGATCCGCGTGATCTGGCGCGTAGACAGTTCCGCCTCACCGCTTCGACCCCGCTCAGGACGGGCACGTTGACCCAGTCGATCGTCGGCCAGTCCCGCATTGGCGATAGCCATGGTCGCCTCGATCGAGCGCGCCGGCGCGCGCGCGGCGTCGCGCACGATGATCGCTTCGACGCCGCCTCGTACCTGGGGTGGCGCGTTCAGGTCTCGGAGCGTCTTCACCGCGCGGGCCGCAATCTCGTCGCGATCACCACTGACCGAAGATGACGCCGGCGCGCTTGTAGGCGGCCGTGCCTTCTTCTACCTGATCGAGCGAAACGGTCGTACGCCGCTTTAATTGCATGAACCAGTCAAGCAGGCGCGCGCGCATTTCCCGGCGCAGGGGTTCGAGCGCCGGGGCGCGGCCGAGATCGTGAAACTCGTACGGGTCGTTGCGCAAATCGAAAAGTTGCGGCGGCAGATCGAGCCAGTGGCTGTATTTCCACTGCGCCGTTCGCACCATCCACGCATGGCAGCGGTCGGGCGCGAAGCCGAGCGCGCGGCGCGCTTCGCGGTAGCTCCAGTCGAGCTCGGCGAAGACGGCGTCCCGCCAATCGTGCGGGGTTTCGCCGTGCATCCAGGGCGCGAGCGTTCGACCTTCGACGCGGTGCGCGGCCGGCGCAAGCCCAAGCGCATCGAGTGCGGTCGGCACGACATCGATCGCCTCGACAAATTCCCCGACCCCAAGTCCCTGCACACCGCCGGGCGCGGCGACGATCAATGGAATGCGCGTGGCCGTGTCGTACAGATGCTCTTTCTCGCCGAGCCAGTGGTCGCCGAGGAAATCACCGTGGTCGGACGTGAATATCACCAGCGTGTCGCGCCAAAGGTCGAGCTCATCGAGCAGGCGCCACACGCGACCGAGATGATCGTCGATCTGTTTCACGAGGCCCATGTACGCCGGACGCACAACCTCGATCACTTCGTCGCGCATGAAATTCGCACACTCCTCCTGTTGCCGATATGCGGCGAGCACCGGATGCGGTTCGTCGAGCTCACTCGCCGCGCGCCGGACCGGCACCGCGTCCGCCGCACCGAACAATGCGTGGTACGGCGCGGGCGCGACGTACGGCCAGTGCGGCTTCACATACGACAGATGCAGCGCCCACGACTGGGCACGTTGGGCGCGGATGAACTCCAGCGCCTGGTCGGTCGTGTAGGCGGTTTCGGAATGCGGCTCGCGCACGCGCGCCGGCCAGCGACAATTGCGCATGTGCCAGCCCGATTGCGTCCGCCCTTCACGGTCCGTCACGCTGATCACGTAGTCGGTCCACGGATCATTTCCCGCGTATCCCTGCGCGCGCAGCCAGTCGGCGTACGACGCCGCGGGTTCGGCATGATGGCCGTCGTGGCGCACCACTTCGACAAAGCTGCCGCGCGCGAGCAGCGCGCCCAGTTCGCTCGTGCCGTCGAGCGCGCAGCGCGCCAGTCCCGCGCGATCCGGCATCACGTGCGTCTTGCCGATCAGGGTCAGTTCGCGGCCGGCCGCGCGCAGGTAGTCGCCGAGCGTGAGCTCCGCAATCGACAGCGGCACACGATTCCAGGTGGCGCCATGCGACGACACGTAGCGGCCGGTGTAGAAGCTCATCCGCGACGGACCGCACACGCCCGATTGCGCAAACGCATTTTCGAACAGCACGCCGCGCGCAGCGAGCGCATCGACGTTCGGTGTCGCCAAGTGCGGATGGCCATAGCACGACAGGTGATCGGCGCGCAGCTGATCGCACATGACGAAGAGTAGGTTGCGCGCTCTCATGTCAGAGGCCTTCGCGCCACTCGGCGTTGAAGACACGCCATCTGCCGCCGTCGCGGCGCCACGCAGAGTCGAACTCCCAGGCCTGGCCACGTTCGGGAAGAAGACCCGAGCGGCCGGCCGCAACGACGCGCACCCGTGCCCGCGCACGTGCGCCATCGATCTTCACCTCGGTAACGACGGCCGCGAGGCTGATCCTTTCATTGCGCAGATAGATGCCGGCGAGGATGCGCCTGGCGTCCTGCTTGCCGAACGCACCGGACTCGCGCGTGAAGTCGTCTGTCAGCGCATCGAGGAAAGCAGCCGGATCGCGATCCTCGATCGCCTTGACCATTGCTGCGATCGCGGCGCGCAGTTCGCGCTCGGGGTCGCTGCGCGAACAGGCGAGCAGCGTCCCAAGCAAGAGAAGCGCCGAACGGCGGGACACATTTCCATTCATGTCCGCGGCCCGCGGCGGATGTATGCAGGCGCCCGCTCCTGCGCATGCATGTCGCCGTACTCGGCGCCCGATGGGTAGTACTCGGCGCCGAACTGAACCTTGCCCGCGATTTCATCGCCGGCCACGCTGGCGATGAATGCGAGCGACATGTCGATGCCGGCCGATACGCCGGCGCTGCTCCATACATCCCCGTCGCGTACCCAGCGTTGCTCCACGACCGCCACATCACCAATCGCACGAAGGCGCTCGAGCGAGCCCCAGTGGGTGGTTGCCCGCTTGCCTGACAGCAGGCCGGCCCGATGCAGCAGGAACGCGCCGGTACAGACCGATAGCAACGCCTTGCAGTTTCGCGCTTGCCGAGCGACGAATTCGATCAGCGCCGCGTTGTCGACTTCCTTGCGCGTGCCGGGCCCGCCCGGCACCAGCAGATAGTCGAGCGGCAGGCAGCTCGCGAGGTCGACATCGGGATTCACCGACATGCCGTTGGCGCAGACGATCGGCGCTTTTGACTGCGCCACCAACAGACATGGCCGCGGCCCGCCGAGATGGCGGGACCACGTTGCGATCATTTCCCACGGGCCGACGAAGTCGAGTTCCTCGGCGCCGGGGAATATCAGGAAACCGAAAGCCATCAGCCCAGATTCGGCGCCAGCCAGCGTTCGAGTTCCGCAACGGTCTGTGTTTTGCGCCGCGCGAGGTCTTCGAGCTGGTCGCGACCGATGCGGCCGACATTGAAGTACTTCGCCTGCGGGTGCGCGAAGTAAAAGCCGCTCACCGACGACGCCGGCATCATCGCGAAGTTTTCGGTCAACCGCATGCCGATCTCAACGCAGGCGAGCGCGTCGAAGATCTGCGCCTTCACCGCGTGCTCGGGACATGCCGGATAACCCGGCGCGGGGCGGATGCCTCGGTACCGTTCCTTGATCAACTCCTCGCTGGTCAGCGCTTCTTTGGCGGCATAGCCCCACAGGTCCCTGCGCACACGCTCGTGCAGCAGTTCGGCGAAAGCTTCGGCAAGGCGATCTGCGATCGCCTTCAGCATGATCGCACCGTAGTCATCGTGCTTCTGCTGGAAGATCGCCTCGCGCTTTTCCAGTCCGACGCCGCTCGTCAGCGCGAACAGGCCAATGTAATCGGCGCTGCCGCTTGCCCTCGGCGCAATGAAATCCGACAGGCACTGATTCGGGTTCGGCACGCCGTCGATCACGGGCTTGCGCGTCTGCTGGCGCAGACCGTGCCAGGTAAAGAGCACCTCGCGGCGTGACTCATCGCGATAGATCTCGATGTCGTCGCCGACCGCGTTGGCCGGATAGAACGCGACCGCCGCGTTCGCCTGCAGCCAACGCTCGGCAATCGCCCGCTCGAGCATCTTCTCGCCTTCGGCGAAGATCTGGCGTGCGTGCTCGCCGACAATCTCGTCGGCAAGGATCGCGGGAAACGGACCGCGCAGATCCCAGGTCTGGAAGAAAGGGCCCCAGTCGATGTACTTGGCGATCATCGCCAGGTCGTAGTTGCGAAAGATGCGGCGGCCGATGAACTTGGGTTTCGGCGGCTCGTACTTGTTCCCGTCCTTGCCGATCCAGTCGATGCGCGTGGCGTTGGCGCGCGCCTCGGCGATCGGGATCAGTTCCGGCCCTTTCTTGGCCGCATGCTGTTCGCGGACGCGCGCGTACTCGGCCGTGACCTCGGCGATGAACCGGTCCGCGGCGTCGTCGCTGACCAGGCTCTGGCAGACGCCGACCGAGCGGCTCGCGTCGGACACGTAGATGACGGGACCGTTGCGGTAGTGCGGGGCGATCCTCACCGCGGTGTGCACGCGCGATGTGGTGGCGCCGCCGATCAACAGCGGAATGTCGAAGCCCTGCCGCTGCATCTCGGCCGCGACATGCTGCATCTCCTCCAATGAAGGCGTGATCAGGCCCGACAGCCCGATCATGTCGGCATTTTCATCGCGCGCGGTCTGCAGGATCTTCGCCGCCGGCACCATCACGCCGAGATTGATGACCTCGAAGTTGTTGCACTGGAGCACGACCGAAACGATGTTCTTGCCGATGTCGTGCACGTCACCCTTGACGGTGGCGATGACGACTTTGCCTTTCGCCCTGGCTTCGCCGCCCGCGGCAACCTGCGCCGCTTTCTCGGCCTCGATGAACGGCACCAGGTGCGCGACGGCCTGTTTCATCACGCGCGCAGACTTCACCACCTGCGGCAAGAACATCTTGCCGGTGCCGAAGAGATCGCCAACGATGTTCATGCCGTCCATCAGCGGCCCTTCGATCACCTCGATCGGACGTCCCCCGCGCGCGGCGACCGCGGCGCGGCATTCCTCGGTGTCGTCGACGATGAAGTTTGTGACGCCGTGGATCAGCGCATGGGCGAGTCGCTTCTGCACTGGCTCCGCGCGCCACGCCAGGTCCTCCTTCCGCTCCTTGCCGCCGGCCTTGATCTGCTCGGCGTACTGCACCAGCCGCTCACCCGCGTCCGGGCGGCGATTCAGCACCACGTCCTCGGCGCGCTCGCGCAGCTGCGGCTCGATGTCCTCGTAGACCCCGAGCTGTCCCGCGTTGACGATGCCCATCGTCAGGCCGGCGCGGATCGCGTGGTACAGAAAGACGGTGTGGATCGCCTCGCGCACGTGATCGTTGCCGCGGAAGCTGAAGCTGACGTTGCTCACACCCCCGCTGACCTTGGCTCCCGGCAGATGCGCCTTGATCCAGCGCGTTGCTTCGATGAAATCGACCGCGTAGTTGTTGTGCTCCTCGATGCCCGTGGCGATCGCGAAGATGTTGGGGTCGAAGATGATGTCTTCAGGCGGGAAGCCAACCTCATCGATCAGCACGCGATAGCTGCGCTCGCAAATGGCGATCTTGCGTTCGAAGGTGTCGGCTTGTCCCTGCTCGTCGAATGCCATCACGATCACCGCCGCGCCGTAGCGCCGCGCGAGCTTCGCCTGCTCGATGAACGGCGCCACGCCTTCCTTCATCGAGATCGAGTTGACGATGCTCTTGCCCTGCACGCACTTGAGCCCGGCCTCGATCACCGACCACTTGGAGCTGTCAATCATCACCGGCACGCGCGCGATGTCGGGCTCGCCAGCGATCAGGTTCAGAAAGCGCGTCATCGCCTTGGCCGAATCCAACATGGCTTCGTCCATGTTGATGTCGATCACCTGCGCGCCGCTTTCGACCTGCTGGCGGGCGACGCTGACGGCTTCCTCGAACTGCTCGTTCAGGATCAGGCGTGCAAAGGCCTTCGAGCCAGTGACATTGGTCCGCTCGCCGACGTTGACGAACAACGATTCGGCCGTGATCTTCAGCGGTTCGAGGCCGGAAAGCTTCATTTCCGGCTCAATCGCGGGCACGACGCGCGGCGGCAGGGCCTCGATCAACCGCGCGATCGCATGGATGTGTTCCGGTGTCGTGCCACAGCAGCCGCCGGCGATGTTGACGAAACCCGCCAGCGCGAACTCCCGCAACAGGCTCGAGGTGACCTCCGGGGTCTCGTCGAAACCGGTCTCGCTCATCGGGTTCGGCAGCCCCGCATTCGGGTAGACGCTGATAAAGACATCGGCAATGCGCGCGAATTCCTCGATATACGGCCGCATGAGCGCGGCACCGAGCGCACAGTTCAGACCGGCCGCCAACGGCCGCGCGTGGCGGATCGAATGCCAGAATGCCTCGACCGTCTGGCCCGAAAGGATTCGGCCCGAGGCGTCGGTCACCGTGCCGGAGATGATCAACGGCACACGGGGTTGACCCAACTGAGCACGCCGTTCGAACTCGGCCTCGATCGCGAAGATCGCTGCCTTGGCGTTCAGCGTGTCGAAGATCGTCTCGACCAGCAGGATATCGGCACCGCCGTCGAGCAGCCCGCGCGCCTGTTCGCCGTAGGATTGCGCCAGCTCGTCGAAGGTGACGTTGCGTGCCCCGGGATCGTTCACGTCCGGCGAGATCGACGCGGTCTTCGGCGTCGGGCCGAGCGCGCCAGCGACGAAGCGCGGTTTGTCGGCCGTCGAGAATCTCTGGGCCGCTTCCCTGGCAATGCGCGCTGCCGCAATGTTCATCTCGTACGCGAGATGACCCATCCGGTAGTCGTGCTGCGCGATTGACGTGCCGCCAAAGGTATTGGTCGAGATGATGTCGGCACCGGCGGCGAGATAGGCGTCATGAATCTCACGGACTACCTCGGGCCGGGTCAGCAGCAGCAATTCGTTGTTGCCGCGCACATCGACCGGATGATCGGCAAAGCGCGCGCCGCGAAATTCGGCTTCGCTCAGCTTGCAGCGCTGGATCATCGTGCCCATCGCACCGTCCAGGATCAGGATCCGGTGCGCGAGCAGCTCGCGCAGGGTGCGCTCGGTGATATTCATCGGCAGGGCGCGCGCATTCGCGCTGACAGGTCGCGGCTTCGGGAAGCGGCCATTGTAGGCGAGCAAGCCCGAGGCACATTGCGATTCGCTATGTCGGTATGCCTGTCCCTGGGGGTCCAAACCCGACGGCAATCGGGATAATGGGTGCCCACTTTTGTGGCAAGGTCCACGACCGTGAAGAACGCCAAGCCGCGAGACGCCTACGAGATCCTGCAGAACAGCCCGAGCACGCTGCTGATCGACTGCCGCACCGAGTTTGAGTTCTATTACGTTGGACATCCGATCGGCGCCATCAATGTCGCGTGGCAGACCGCACCCGATTTCGACTTCAACCCCAGATTTGTCGAGGGCGTGATGAAGGAGGCGGCCGGCGACCGCAATCGCCCGATTCTCCTGATCTGTCGCTCCGGCCGACGCACGCTGGAGGCCGCCGCTGCGCTCGAGGCGGCAGGCTTCACCAACGTGACCAATGTGCTCGAGGGATTTGAGGGTGAACTTGATCGCAGCCACCACCGCAGCTCGGTCAACGGCTGGCGCGTCGCCGGACTGCCCTGGCAGCAGTTGTAGCAACCGGGACCGCCCAGCGCACGCGCTGCAGTGGCCGGTGGCCGTTGATTCGAGGGAGGAAGGCGCGTCTGAGCGAGCCGCGTCGGGTAGCTGACGCCGTCGCGCCAAGCGGGCGATAAACCACTTGGCCGCGCGGGCGCGCAAGGCGAGCGCGCTTTGTCTCTCATGAACCACTAGACTGACCGGCATGCACGAGCCGCCGGCACGGTTGAGCTACGCCACCTGGTCACTCGCCGCCGCCTTCTACCTGTTCGGATTCTTTCAGCGCATCACGCCGGCCTCGCTGGCGGCGGATCTGATGCGCGATTTCAATCTGACGGCGACTGCGCTCGGCAACCTGTCGGCCTGCTACTACTACGCGTACGCCGCGATGCAGATTCCGACCGGGATCCTGGTGGATCGCTGGGGACCGTCGCGCCTGCTTGTCGCCGGCAGCGTGCTGTCCGGCATCGGCGCGCTCTTGTTCGCGCTCGGCGACACGATGCTGGTTGCCGGTCTGGGGCGCGCGCTGATCGGCGCCGCGCATGGACTGGCGTGGGTGTCGATGCTGAAACTCGTGACGCACTGGTTCCCGCTGCGGCGCTTCGGCACGCTTTCGGGTCTGTCGCTGGCGGTGGGAACGCTCGGTGCGATTCTCGCCGGGCCGCCGCTGCGCGTACTGGCCGATGCGTTCGGCTGGCGCGCGGTGCTCGCCGCTTCAGGCGGGCTAGCGTTGCTGCTTGCTGCCGCGATCAGGCTCTTCATGCGCGACGACCCGGTGGATCGCCGCTTCACGAGCTACGCGCCGGCCAGCATCCAGACACGTACCGGCATGCATGTCCCGATCATCGCAAGCCTGGTCCGGGTCGTTCGCCGCCGCAACATCTGGCTGCTTGCGATTGTCAATTCCGGCACCTGCGGCGCATTTCTCGCCTTCACCGGACTGTGGGGGGTGCCGTACTTCGTTCAGCAGCATGGGCTCGGCGTCAAGCAGGCGTCGACGATCACGTCGGCCATGCTGATACTTTTTGCGCTCGGCGCGCCGGTGTTCGGTCATCTTTCGGATCGCTGGCAATTGCGCAAGCGGCCGTTCGTGCTGGGCATCGTGCTGTTTGCCGTCGGGTTCGGCGTGTTAGCCACCATGCCCGCCGTATCGCTGTGGCTGCTGGTGCCGCTGCTGCTCGCTGCCGGGTTCGGCGTCGCCGCGATGGCGCTGTCGTTTGCCTACGTGAAAGAGTCCGTGCCCGCGCCGTTTCAGGGCGCGGCTACCGGGATCGCAAATGCCGGCGTGATGCTCGGCACCTTGACCCAGATGCCGATGATGGGATTGATCCTGGATGCGCACTGGAAGGGCGTCATTGTCAACGGCGTGCGTCAGTACGACCTGGCCGCGTTCCAGCTCGCGCTGCTGTTCCTGTTCGCCTGGATCGGGCTGGCGTTCCTGCTGCTGCTCTTCACGCGCGAGACGCACGCCAGACAGATGCCATGAGGAACACGGCGCGCGAGCGCGCGCCGTCGCGGACGTTCCGGTGGTCAGTGCAAGGTCAGGGGCGTGGTCATCAGCCCGGCGTAGCGGCCGAGAAACTCGTCGAAGTCATCAGCCGATGGCTCGCTGGAGATCAGCTTCTGCACGCTCTGGCGGAAGAGCTCCGCATCCTTGCCGCCGAGAAATATCTCGCGCCGCAGTTGCTTGTCCATGATTTCGAATCCACCGGCCGCGTTGGCACCGTCCTCGCCGAAGGACGGAAACTCGACCACGCAGAAATGCTGGCTGTTGTAGATCGTGTTCATGAATGCCCTAACGCGGTTGCGGCCCGCCCGGTGGACAGAACCCGCCTACCCGGAATATCGGTCCTTCAGGGAATTTCTCAAGACCCGCCGGACGGCTGGGCCGCGATCTCAGACGGAGCGCAGCAAAAAGGCGCGCAGCAAGGCGTTGAAGCGGTCCGGCTGCTCGACGCTGGACAGATGGGCGGCATGGGGGATGCGTTCAAGCCGCGCTTCGGGAATCGCACGGGCGATCTCCTCGGCCACCGCAAGCGGGGTACTGTGGTCCTCCTCTCCGACGACCACCAGCGTCGGGCTGGAGATTGAACCGAGGCGCGCGGTCAGATTCAGCCGCGCGATCGCCTGCGCGCAGCCGACATAGCCATTGACCGGCGTGGCGCGAATCATCGCGCCGATCTTCGCGGTCACGTCGGGCCGCATCTGCCGAAAACCGGCGGTGAACCAGCGCTCGAGCGTGGACGGCACGATGGCGTTCATGCCCTGCGGTGTTTTGACGGCGGCGATACGCTGGTCCCACATCGCGCGCATCTCGGTCGCGTAGCGGCTGGTGGTATCAACCAGGATCAGCGATGCGAACCGCGCCGGCCAGCGCAGTGCTGCCATCTGACCGACCATCCCGCCCATCGAGATGCCGACGAGGTGACAGCGCGGTATGCCCAGCGCGTCAAGCAAGGCCTTCAGGTCATCGGCGAGCAGTTCGATTGTGTAATCGCCGGCCGGCGCGCTCGTCGCGCCATGGCCGCGCGTGTCGTAACGCAGTATGTTGAGCGCACGGCTGAACTCCTCGACCTGCGCATCCCACATCGTATGGTCACAGGCGAGCGAGTGACTGAAAACGAGCCAGGGTCGTGTCGGCGCCCCATTGCCGTCGATCCGGTAACGGATATCGATGCCGTTAGCGCGAATCTGCGTCATGCGCTGCGCCCGAAAGTCGCAGAACCGTTGCGAATTGATCTTCGCCAAGCATGCGCCGCACGCGATCAATGTGCGCGCCGCTCGCCAGCAGCAGCAGAAGCCGCGCCGGACGATGTGCGCGCAGCAGACGCAGCAGCGCCACGCGCAGCACAGTCTGTCCGACGCAGCACACACACCCGGCGGCAATCCGGTTGACGATCACGCCGTCGGGCGCGGCCAGTGGCGAGAATGCTCCTTCGACAAGGACGGCGACGGAGACAGCCATGGAATCGTCCTGCGCAGAGCGTAGGTGCCGCTGCGACGAAAGCCAATCGCCCAATGCCGCCTGCTGCGCCGAAGCGTCACGCGCCACCCGGATTGTCACGATCGCTTCGCTCATTTGTGCCAGAAGGCGGGCCTGAACAGTGCGCGCACCGAAAGCGGCACGAGGCGACCGATCGGCATCGCACGAGTGCACATCAAGGTCGCGCAGTCCGAGCGTGTCGCGTGGATGGTCGCGGGCGCGGCCGGGTTCAGGCACGCGACGATCGCGGCGAACGGCGAGATCGGGTCGAGCCCCGAGACCATCAGTAGCAGCGTGGATGAAATCAATGCGGCGCCAGAGATCAGCATGAACGCCCGTACCGCGAAGATGACATTGTCCTGCATCGCCCGGCCGCCGAACGTGCCGAACGCCTCCTCGGAGGGCCTCGACAGACCGAGCACGCCAGCCTAAGCGCCCGGTGAGAGTTTCCCCAACTGCGGCGAGCAACCGCCCGAACCGCGACGCCTCATCGCTTTCGCAGGAGGCCGGCGCCACGGTTCGGCGCCCGCCGTGCCTTGCGCGAGTCACAAACACCAACCGGGCGGGAGAGATTCCATGAAACCGCGAATGTCGGCTGCTTGCGCCATCACGCTCGCCGCACTAATGCCCGCGGCGCCCGTTCACGCACGGGCACCGATGGAGTTCAAGTGGGACACGTTCCCGACCATGGCGGACCGGAACATGGACGGCATGGTGAGGAAGAACGAGTTCCTCGACGCCATGGGCCAGATGGACGACACGGCGATGACCGGGATGAAAACCGGCCCGAAGATGGTCGAGGGCGACTGATGACCATGGACGGCGTCAGGGCTTTGCTCGCGGCGATCTACAGCGGCGCGTAATCCACGGGGGCCGGGCGGGCGGGCGAGGCGCCCGGTGCCGTTTGAGCATCTTGCAGCGCACCTTCCGCGTCTGCCGAGGGCTCGCGCCGTGCCGGAGCGAAAGACATGACGAGCACGCCGCCGGGCTCGGCGACCACGGCGTGCGCCTCGGGCACCGCGGTCCAGTTGCCGAAATCCCGGTCGAGCGGCTCGGACACGACCAGCACGGACTCATCGTCGTCGCCGTCGACGCAACGGCGCCCCTCGCCGTCGCGCACCCCGCTCGCGCCCCCGTAGAAGAGTGACGGCGAAGCCCGGTCCGACGAGTAGCGCACCGCGAAGACCCGTTCGCCGTCGGTGAGTGCGGCGGTCAGTCGCAGCGGCTCGGCGATGCCGTTGCGTTGCATGACATCCTCCACGAATCCGGCTGCCTGTGCCAAAGCCACGAGCGGGTCGGCCTCGAGCCCAAAGGTTAGCGCCAGGAAGAAGAAAGTCTCGCTGTCGGTCGTGCCCAGCCGCGCTCGGTAAAGCGCCGGGTCGAGCGCGAAGTCCAGCTCGCGCGCAATCGAGTCGAAGCCGCCGATCTGGCCGTTGTGCATGAAGAGCCATCGCCCGTGTCGAAACGGATGGCAGTTGGCGCGGCTGGTGGTGCTGCCGGTCGATGCGCGGACGTGCGCAAAGAAGAGCCGCGCCTGGATCTGCTCGGCCATGCTGCGCAGGTTCTCGTCATTCCAGGCCGGCCGGTAGTCGCGATACAGGCCCGGCTCAGGCCGCACGGCATACCAGCCGACACCGAAGCCGTCACCATTGGTTGCGACCTGGCTCTTGAACGCGCGCAGGGACTGGTTGATCAGCGAGCGCTCCGGCTTGAACAGCAGCTGATCGAGGTACACGGGACGACCGGAATAGGCAAGCCAGCGGCACATGGGTTCAGGTTTGCGTTTGCGACAGCATCAGAGGAATCCTACGCCGACGGCGAACAGCGTTTCGACGCGCATGAATCATGCGCTCGTGGGCGACAAAAACAATCAGATGCTCGTCGGATTCGATCACCATGTCGTGATGCGGAATCAGGACGCGCGCCATCCCGGTCGATCACCGTGATGTGATTGGCCGCCGCGATCGGACTCTCGGCGACCGCATCGCCGACGCGCCCGGCCCCCAGGATGATGCTCTTCACGGTGCGGCGCGCCCGGCCTGAACGCGGCGACTAGCCGAGTTCGCGATCCGGTGCGACCTCGGGCGACGGTTCCGTCGGCTCGCCGCCCGCGACGACGGCGGCGACGGACCGCTCACCGCGTCGTCCGCTGCGCGCCAGCTCGATGCCCAACTGCTTGAGCTTGCGATACAGGTGCGTACGCTCCAGGCCAGCACGATCGGCCACACGCGTCATGCTGAAGTGCTCGCGCTCGAGGTGGTATTCGAAGTACACGCGCTCGAAGTGATCGCGCGCCTCGCGCAGCGGCTGGTCAAGGCTGACGGTCGATGTGTTGGCCGCGAGGCTGCTCAGACCCGCGCTCGACGTCGCACGAACCTGGCTGCGATCGCTCGGCGCGCCGGGCGTCGCCGAAACAATCTCGACCGGCGCATGGACCGGCGCCGGCGCCGGCACGGCGGCGGCCGCGCGCAGGTTGCGCATCAATCGACCGCGTTCCAGGCCGCTCTTGACTGCCGAAAGCAGGCGTGTCAGGGCAATCGGTTTCTCGAGAAAATCAAGCGCGCCGAACCTTGTCGCTTCCACCGCCGTGTCGATGGTGGCGTGGCCGGACATCATGATGACCGGCATGGTCAGGTGTCCGGCCGAAACCCATTCCTTCAGGAGCGTCACGCCGTCGGTATCCGGCATCCAGATATCGAGCAACACCAGATCGAGCGGCTCCGCCTGGCGCAGCGTGCGCGCCACCGACGCGTTCTCCGCGGTGAAGACCACGTGGCCTTCGTCAGAGAGGATTTCCGACAGCAACTCGCGGATGCCGATTTCGTCGTCGACGACGAGGATGTTGGCCATAGACGCTATGTGCTCCGCGCGAACGCAACCGCTCCGGTCGCACCGGCACGCGGAGTGATCAAGTCCGCGCGCCCCCGTTTGGGCTTAGCGGGACGAAGCGACGAGACCTGCGGGGCGTCGAACCCGCGCCGCCGGCACGGCCTGGGCGCCGTACCCTGGCAGGAACGGGCCGGCTGCGGCAAGGGAAAGCTCGACATGAACCGAGAACTCCTCATCATCTCTGAATTGTGGGCGTTGTGGGCGCCTCAAGCCACTCGTCGCTGCGCACCGGAGGCCGAGGAGGCGGCCAGCCGGCGGAAGACGATGATCACCGATGCGCCGGCGTTGCTGCCGCTGCGATTCACGAGTTCGATGCGAGCGCCGTGTTCATCCGCGATTTTCTTCACCATTGCGAGACCCAGCCCCGTGCCGCCTTGCTTGCTGGTCACGTAGGGCTCGAAAGCGCGCTTAAGTATATGCGCCGCGAAGCCGGGCCCGTTGTCTTCGACCGCAAGCCGGACCGCCGGCGCCGGCGCCGCACCGGGCTCGCGCACCGTCACGGCCTCGGTGCGCACCAGGATATGCGGCGTGACCGCGGCCGCATGCGCGAGCGCATCCTGCGCATTAACGATCAGGTTGTGAATGACCTGGCGCAATTGCGTTGAATCACCCTCGATCAACGGCAGTTCGCGCGCCAATTTTAGCTCGATGGCGTTGTCGCCGCTGGCGGCATCGCCGTAAAGCCGCGCCACCTCTTCGATCAGCGCATTCAGGTCGAGTGCGATCAGCTCCGCCGGCGGCACGCGTGCGTACCTGCGGAAGTCGTCCACCATGCGCTTCATGGCGGCAACCTGGCTGACGATCGTGGCGGTGCCGCGCACGAGCACACTCGCCTGCTCCGGCGGCAGCTTGTCGGCGAGCTTCATCTGCAGCCGCTCGGCGGCAAGCTGGATCGGCGTCAGGGGATTCTTGATCTCATGCGCCAACCGCCGCGCGACCTCGCCCCAGGCAGTTGCGCGCTGCGCGGAAATCACCTGCGTGATGTCGTCGAACACGACCACATAGCCGGGACCGTCGTCGAGCGGCAGGCGCGAGCCCCGCGCCAGCAGCGCCAACGCATCGCGATCGCCGTCCCGCTCGGCACGCGGTATTTCGATCTGCCTCTGCCAGGAATCGTTCGGCGCCGCGGCCAAGGCCTGCTCGCCGAATGCGGCGGCGACCTGTTCCGCCAGCGCCGGCGCCACCGCGTCCAGGCGTTCGTTGGTGCGTGCGGCAAGCGGCACGCCAAGGATGCGGCTAGCGCCGAAGTTGACGGTGACCAATCGGAAGTCCTTGTCAAGCACCAGCACGCCGGCCGACAGATTGGCGAGAACGCGCTCGAGAAATGCGCGCGCATTCTCGAGTTCGCGCGAACGCGTTTCAACGGCATTGCGCGCCTCGCTGAGCTGGCGCGTCATCGCATTGAACGATTGCGTGAGCAGGTTGAGCTCGTCGTTGCCGGCAAATTCACGCACCGGGCGGAAATCGCCTTCAGCGACCGCCTTGGTGCCTGCGGCAACCTGCAGCAGCGGCGCCGCCATCGAACTGGCAAGCAGCACGCCCGACGCCACCGCGGCAAACATCGCCAGCAGCAGCGTCAAGGTCAGCGTCAGGGTGTAGATGCGCTGCAACCCGGTGCGCGCCAGCGACAGCTCCTGATAGTCGCGATACCCACTTTGCAGTGCCTCGGCATTGGCAGCGACGCTGGCTGGCACGCGCTGGATGAGCTGCAGGAAGCGCTGCTCGCCCGCGCGCTGCATCAGTGAACGCGGTGCCTGCTCCGCTGGTGGCGATGTGCCGAGCGACAGCGCAAGTCCGCGCGACGCGTTGGGCCCGGGCGAGGGGATCGGCACGATCACGCGCGTGCGCAGGCCGGCACGAGGATCGGAGGACAGCGGATCACCCTCGATCACGGCAAAGCTGCGCTGCACGCGCGCCTGCCGCACCTGCGCCGCCGACGGCATCTCTGGCGCCAGTTCCGTCGGTAGACCGCCTGCGGTCCCGATCACCTGGCCGCTCGACGAAAGCAGCAGCGCCTCCTGAATGCTCGCGCGATCGCGGGCGCGATCGAGCACCGCCAGCTGCGTCGAATCCGTCGCATCCGCGAGCTCCAGGGCGATGGCGCGCGCCTTGGCGGACACATCGGCAAGCTGTGCTTCCAGCGCCGCGCGCCCGAGCGACAGACCGGATTCCAGCGCCCGATCGACGCGTACGTCGAACCACGACTCGACGGTGCGTGACAGGAACTGCACCGACACGAAGTAGATCAGTACCCCGGGTAGCACACCCATCAACGCGAACGCCAAGGCAAAGCGCGCCATCAAGCGGGCGCCAAAGCGACGCGCGCGATAGCGGCGCACCAGGCGCAGCACGAGCCCAATCACAACCAGGAAGAGCAGCAAGGCGACCGCGCCGTTGATGGCCAGGAGCAGCGGGTAGTGGCGTTCGAATGCCCGCACGTTGCTGCTGGCGGAGGCGAGCAGGAACAGCAGCACACCGCCCAGCGCCAGTGCGCCGATGAAGCCGTATCTCAGAGTGCGTGACATGGTTCAGCCCATGACAGGCGACGGATTAGCGTCCGAGGTCCGCGGAAACGCCGACATTGCGCCAGTCCGACGCCAGCGTCCAGTCGCGCTGGGTCAGGGCATTGATCTGGAACGGGCGTGGCAACTGCGAGGTGTCGAGTCGCATCCGCACCTGCGCGCGATAGTCCTCGTCGGGTTTGATGGCCCCGCGCTCGATCACCTTCCAGTTGCGTACCCCGCGCAGCGTCGCGACCGCCTCCTCGAGCGTGTCGAATGGCTGCGCCAGCGCCCCGCGCGATAACCGGAACTGGCGCGTCAACGGGCTGTAGGTGAGCCGGTAAGTCAGGGCCTGCGAGATGACCTTGCGATCGAACCAGTACCAGCGCTGCCGGTAAAGCTCGAAGTCGATTACGAAGTACAGCGCGATGCCGCGGTTCACGGCGTCTTCAAGCACCGGCGGCAGCTCGAAATCGAATTGGGCGTTCAGCACCACCCCGCCTTCGCCTTCGGCGACAAGCTGAAGTTCCGCGCCGACCACCGAGATGCGATCAGACGCCGCGGCCACCGACGCCCATGTCAGGAGCGCGATCAAAGCGGCGCAGAGCAGGCGAGGCGCAGACATGCGGGTGCCCGCGGTCCGCGGCGCCGCGGCGCAGTCATCGTTACGACAGGCCGCGGAGATCATCGTGGGAGTCAGCTCTTTTCGAACAGCGCGAAGAAGAAACCGTCGTGCACCGTCGGCAACCCGCCGCCGTAGGTCTGCGCGACTTCACCGGGAAGCAGTTGCACCGACGCCTGGGTACCCGATGCTGGCAAAGGTACCGGGCGCGCATCGGCCCAGCGTCTCGCAAAGCGCTCGGCCTGACGCTCGCCTTCCTCCGGAAATATCGAGCAGACGACGTAAAGCAATCTACCAGCGGGCGCGAGCAGCGGCCATAAAGCGTCGGCCAAACGCGCTTGCAGCGTTGCTAATTGCGCAACATCAGCCGGTCGGCGTAGCCAGGGAATGTCGGGATGGCGCCGCACGATGCCCGATGCGGTACAAGGAGCGTCGAAAAGAATGCGGTCATATCCGGCTGCGGGAGCAAAGGACTGCGGCGTGCCCACGTCTCCTACGATCACGCGAATGCGGGCGTGTTCGCGCGCCGAGGTGCGCGCCAGGTTGGATTCGATGCGCGTCGCGCGCTGCGCATCGATTTCGACCGCATCGAGTTCGATGTCACCGAGTTCGGCCAGTTGCGCGGTCTTGCCGCCCGGCGCCGCGCAGGCATCGAGCACGCGCATGCCGCCGCGCACATCGAGCCACTCGGCAGCGAGTTGCGCACCGGCGTCCTGCACCGACACATCACCGTCGCCGAATCCCGGAATCGCGGCGACCGGCCGCGGGATGCGCAATCGAACCGCGTAGCCACCCACTCGGGAAGCTTCGATGCCAGCGCGCGCAAGGCGCTCCAGATATTCGGCGACCGTGCTGCGCCGGCGATTGACGCGCAACACGAGCGGCGGTGGCGCGCGCTGCAGGTCGAAGATCGCCTCAGCGCATTGCGGATGCGCGGCGCGGATTCGGTCGATCCACCAGCGCGGCATATTGAGGCGTACGACCTCGTCGCGTTCGAGATCGGGCAACAGGTCATCGTGCTGCCTCAACCAGCGCCGCAGCAACGCGTTGACGAATCCGCTCGCAGCCCGAGTCGACACGTCCTGCTTGGCCGCGTGCACCGCTTGATCTACCACGGCGTAGTCGGCGCGACGCGACACGATCAACTGCCCGAGCGCCACCGCAACGAGAGCGCCGACCGCGGCATCCGGGGACCGTGCGGACAATCGCGCGATGACGGCGTCGATAAGAGCCAGATGACGCACGGCGTTATAGGCAACATCTTTGGCGGCTGCGGCAAGCCGCGGATGCACCGGCGCCGAGGCGGTCTGCAGCGCCACATCAAGCGCCCGATCGAGCGATGTGCCGGTGCGCAACCGCATCCAAGCGAATGCCGCCAGCCGCAGCACATCGGCCAGCGGTGGTGCATTCGGGGTCCCGTTCACGACGCTTGCGGGGCCGCGGCGCCGAACACATCGCCGGGCGCAAGCGCCATACCGGCAAGAAAGTCGGCCGCGCGCAGGCGCCGACCACCGGGCCGCTGCAACTCGGTCATAACGAGCGATCCGGCGCCACACGCAACGCGAACGCCGCTCGCATCGGCAGCGATGACGGTGCCAGGCCGCTGCGGATACATGGCGTTGTCTTCTGCGTGCGCGCGCCATAGCTTGAGCGTCATGCCGCGCACCTGCCCGCGCGCCACCGGAAACGGATCGAACGCGCGCACGCGCCGCGCCAGCTCGGCTGCAGGTCGCGACCAGTCAAGCCACGCCTCGCGTTTGTCGAGCTTATGCGCGTAGGTCACGGCCTCTGCCGGTTGCGGTTGCGCCCGCAGCGTGCCACGGGCCGAAGCGCGCAGTGCTTGCACGATCAGCCGAGCGCCGATCTGCGCGACGCGCGCGGTCAGCGATAGCGTCGTGTCGTCGGCTTCGATCGCAACGCGCTCCGCCAGCAACATGGGGCCCGTGTCGAGACCGGCGTCCATCTGCATGATGGTGATGCCAGTGCCGGCGTCGCCGGCCTCGAGCGCGCGCGCAATCGGCGCCGCGCCACGCCAGCGCGGCAGCAGCGAGGCATGGATATTGAGCGCGGTGATCGGTCCTGCGCCGGCATCGGGCAGCCCGCGCGCAATGTCGAGCGCGGCCTGCGGAAGAATGAGCCCATAGGCGGCAACGACCCAGACATCGGGTGCTGCGGCACGCAGTTGCGCATGCGTGGCCGCCGCGGCGGCGCCACCTTTGATCAGACTCAACGTGAGCGGAGTCGCGACCTCGATGCGGTGCGCAAGTGCCAGTTGCTTGACGGGGCTTGGCGCGAGCTTCATGCCGCGACCCGAGGGCCGATCCGGCTGGGTCAGCACCAGAGGGATCTGCCATCGCTCGCCGGGTGCGGCGGCAACAATGGCCGCAAGTGCCGTGACAGCGAACTCTGGCGTTCCGGCGAAGACGATGCGCATGCGTCGATTCTATCGACCCATCCAGAACCTATCTCACATCTGCCGAAAGACGTTCACATACGGTCGCGCCACGGGCAGTTCGCGCGCGTGACCGCGGATTCGTACATAGAGCTTGCCGGCCAGATCGCGGCGCGTGCCGGAAACGGCGTTCATGTTGACGATCACCGAGCGATGAATCTGCTGGAACTCGTCGGGGTCGAGCTGCTCGGCGAGTTCGGAAAGGGCCACGCGGATCAGCCATTCGCGGCTCGCGGAGCCGTCGCGCGCAATCACGCACGTGTACTTGTCGTCGGCCTGGAAGTAAAGCACGTCATCGACGGCGATTTGCTCGGTGATCTCGCCGTCGACACCACGACGGCTGGCACGGATCCAGCGCAGCCGCTTGCCCGACTGCGCACCCAGACGACGTGACAATTCGGCGAGCAACCCGGTCACATCCGGCGTCGGCACGCCCGCGCCGAGCGTCCGTCTTAACTTCGCCACGGTCTGCGCCAGGCGCTCATCGGTGACCGGCTTGAGCAGATAGTCGAGCGCATCGGCACTGAACGCATCCAGCGCATATTGATCGTAAGCGGTGACAAACACCACGCGGGTGCGAGGGCTCTGACCACGCTGCAGCGTCTGGGCGACGTCCAGTCCGGTTGCGCCCGGCATCCGGATATCGAGAAACGCCACATCCGGCCGATGCCGCGCGATCGCCCGCGCAGCATCCGGGCCATTGGCGGCAATGGCAACGATCTGCAGTTCGGGCCACGCGTCGGCGAGCCGAGCGCGCAGATAGTCGACCAGATGCGGCTCGTCGTCGGCGATGACTGCGGTCAACATCAGGCGGGTCTTGGAATGCTGATCCGCACGCGCGTACCGGGCGCAGCGTCTTCGATCGTCAGAAGCGCACGCGCGCCATACAACGCCGCCAGACGCTCGCGCAAATTCGATAGCCCGACACCGGTCGAGGTCGTCGCAGCAAACCCCTGCCCGTCGTCGGTCACCTCAATTTGCAGCCGATCGCCATCGGCGCGCGCGTTCACCTCGACGCGTCCGCCGGACAACTTCGGCTCCGACCCGTTTTGGATCGCGTTTTCGACCAGCGGCTGCACGAGAAGCGGTGGCAAGGGTGCCGACCGCAACTCGTCCGGCGCATCGATGCGAAACGCCAGTCGTGCTCCCATGCGAATCGACAGGATCTCGAGATAGGCGCGCAGGAGATCCAGTTCCTGGCCCAGTGTGGTGTGCGGCGCGCGGCTGGCGCGCAGGGACCCGCGCAGCAATTCGATCAGCCGCTCCAGCATATGCCGAGCGTCTGCCGGCCGGCTGTCGATGAGGCTCACCACGTTGGCGAGCGTGTTGAACAGGAAATGCGGCTCGATCTGCGCCTGCAGCCCGCGCAACTGCGAGTCGAGCGCCTGTTTCTCCGCCTGCAGCGCCCGCGCCTGTTCGCGCTGCCGCGCGACCTCCGCTTCGGCGAGGCGCGCCTTGTTGGCCATGTAACGGTACCAGAAGGCGGTCATCATCAGCGAGATCAGCAGGACCGAGAGCAGGATGCGCGGCGACTCGAGCAACCGAGACACGCGGTAGCCCAGCAGGGTCAGCCCGATGCCGTAGCCGATGAACACGCTGACGATCGGGATGCCGGCCCAAAATGCAACGCGGCCGGCCGGACCGAGGGCGTCGAGACGCTGCGTGCCGAGCACCGTCGCGCCGATACGAAACAGGGAATAGACCGTGAAGCCGATGCAATGCGAAACGACGAAGTCGCCAACGAACATCCCGACGAGATCGAGACGTGGCGCGAAGCTCCAGATCACCAGCGTGAGGACCGTGGCAATCGCCGTATTGAAGACGAAGGTCCAGACGATCTGCAGCCACTCGGGGCAGCGCGCGCGCTCTGCGTACCAGCGCGGAGACCACCACACCCGCCACGAGTCGCGCAGCAGCGCAAGGTCAGGTCTCATTTCCCGGTGACCTATCCTTGGTGGCTCTCGAGCCGATGCTCGATCCGGCGCCGCTCCCACTCCGGACCGAAGCAGCCGCGCGGCCAGCGCACGCACTGGCGGGCTTAATCGTGTCCGGCGTCCAGGGCGGCGCGGTCTTCAAACATGGCTACTCCCGATGGGCATCAGCGCGATGTAGGAAATTGCGCGCCCGGTGACCAGCGCGACGTCGCGAATCGACATGAGTCCAACGCCAGATGACTGCCGCAGGCCGCCGCGGGCGCGGCCCAAGGCCCACGCCCCTTCCGCATTGCGGGAGGGGGCGGGCAGCGTCTGTTGACCCGCGCGAAGCGCAAGGCGGGTGAAGCGGCTATGCCGCTTCCCGTGCCTTGCGCTTCTTCATCTTCTGCTTGATCCGATCCTGTTTCAAGGACGAGAGGTACTCGACGAAGACCTTGCCCTTCAGGTGGTCCATTTCGTGCTGGATGCATACGGCGAGCATGCCGTCGCAGTCGAGCTTGAAGGTCTCGCCCTTCTCGTTCTGCGCCTTGACGCCGACCCGCATCGGTCGCCGCACCTCGTCATAGACGCCGGGCACGGAAAGGCACCCCTCTTCGCACAGCGCGGTTTCCTCCGACAGCCACAGGATCTCCGGATTGATGAACACGCGTAGCTGATCCTTGGTTTCGGAGATATCGATCACGATCACGCGCTCGTGTACGTCGACCTGCGTCGCAGCCAGCCCGATGCCGGGCGCGGCGTACATGGTCTCGGCCATGTCGGCGACCAGTTGCCGCAGTCGGTCGTCGAAGACATGAACAGGCCGCGCGGTCTTCTTCAGACGCGCGTCCGGATACTCGACAATGCTGAGCTTTGCCACGATGGATGTCAGTTCGGGTCAATCATGCGTTTGTCGGTTCGGCCATCGACAGACGCGCCGGCACTCCGGGATCAATGTTTCAGTATTGCCTCAATCGATCAGCGGCGCCACCTCCGAGTCATCCCTTCAGCCGATAACCGTTGCGATATCAAGGCATTAGGGGCAGAATTTTAAGCGCCTTGTAATCTTGTTGCGGCCAGTCGCGGCAGCGCCGCTGCGACGCGGTCCGAACCGGGGCGAGGGTGACGAAAGGAAACGAATGATGATGCAATCCCGAAGCCTCGACGTGCGCCGCGCGCGGACTCGCGCCGCGATTTCCGCCGGGCTCGTCGCCATCGCTGCGGCCTGGCTGGCGAGCCAGCACGTCCATGCGGTCGAGCCCGCGAGCACTCGATGGCCGGTTACCGAGCAGCAGCGCAGCGTCGCCGATCAGGTCGCGCAGGCCGGTGTGCCCCTCGCCGAACTGTCCCCCAGCGCGCCCGACAGCTACACCGTCAAGTCCGGCGACACGCTGTGGGGCATTTCCAGCATCTTCCTGACCTCACCCTGGCGCTGGCCGGAGCTGTGGGGCATGAACAAGGAACAGGTTCGCAACCCGCATCTGATCTATCCGGGCCAGTTGCTGCGCCTGGTCAAGTCCGATGGAAGAGCTCGCCTTGAAGTCGCGGGCACGGGCACGGGCACGGGCGGCGCGCCGGGCGATGTGAACCGACTTTCGCCGCGCGTGCGTGATCTGGACGCTGACAAACAGGCAATCTACAGCATTCCGGCCAAGCTGATCGAGCCATTCCTGTCGCGCCCGCTGATCGTGACCGCCAGTGAGCTGAATAAGTACGCGCGCATCGTCGCGACCCAGGAAGGGCGCGTGTTCCTGGGCCGCGGCGACACCGCCTACGCGCGCGGTGTCACCGACGACACGGTGCGTGACTACTACGTGTTCCGACCCGCCAAGCCGCTGTTCGATCCCGACGACCAGAACCACAAAAACCCGATCGCGTACGAAGCCTTCTACCTCGGCGCCGCGCGCCTGACCAGGGCCGGTGAAGTCGCCACCTTGCGGGTCGAAGAGAGCAAGGAAGAGATCGGCATCGGCGACCGCCTGGTGCCGATCACCGCCCAGCCGCTGATTTCCTATGTGCCCCGCCGTCCCGAGCGGCCGCTCAATGGCCGCATTGTGTCCATTTACTCCGGACTCAATCAGGCCGGCAGCGCAAGTGTCGTCGCACTGAACCGCGGCGCCCGCGACGGGCTTGAGGTCGGCCATGTGGTGGCGCTGCTTGAAACCGGCGCGACCGTGCGCGACCGCACTGTCCCCCGCAAGGAATTCGTCAAGCTGCCCGACGAGAGAATCGGTGAGATGTTCGTGTTCCGCGTTGCGGACACGATCTCCTATGCCCTGGTGATGCGGGTGACGAAGCCGGTCGAGGTTGGCGACCGCTTCACCGATCCCGATGCGGCGGACGCGGAAGCTGCGCCCATGGCCAGTGGCGCGCCGATGGCGCCAAGTGAGGCCGAGACGACCGCACAGCCGCGTTGGTACAACCCATTCACCTGGTTCTGACCGGACTGGACAGCCTTCAAATGCGCCGGCACTGCCGGCGCTTTTGTTTCTGACGCATGGAAGCCACCGAGCGCGCCGCCTGACTGCGACTGTCGTTGACACCCGACGTCGGTCCGCGCACCGCGCGTGCATTGCTCGCGCGCGTCGTGCCGCCGGCGCTGGCGCAGACGCTTGCGGCGCCGCCGGAGCCGTCGATCGCGCACGCGATCAACTTCGCCGAGGCGTGGCTCGCCGCAGGCGACGAACACGCCCTTGTCACCCTCGCCGATGCCGAGTATCCGCGCGCGCTTGTCGCGACGCATGATCCACCACCATTGCTGTAGGTGATCGGCTGCCTTGAACTGCTTAACCGGCCCACACTGGCGATCGTCGGCAGTGGCAACGCCCCCCGTCAGGGCATGGACAGCGCCACTGCATTCGCGCAGCGACTTGCTCATGCGGGACTCACGATCGCGAGCGGTCTCGCGCTGGGCATCGACGCTGCCGCGCACCGCGGTGCGCTGAAAGCCGCCGACGAAGGCGCGGATGCCTCCGCCATTGCCGTCGTCGGCACCGGCGTCGAACAAGGCGCTGACACTGGCGATTCGCGCCCGTGGGGTCGTGATCTCGGAGTTGGCGCTCGGCGCCCCGGGCATCGCGCACCACTTTCCGCGCCGCAATCGGATCATCGCGGGGCTGGCTCAGGGCGTGCTCGTGGTCGAGGCCGCGTTGCGCTCCGGCTCGCTGATCACGGCGCGGCTCGCGGCCGAAGCGGGACGCGAGGTCTTTGCCGTGCCGGGATCGATCCACTCGCCGATGGCCAGGGGGTGCCATCGCCTGATCAAGGAAGGCGCCAAGCTTGCCGAGGCGGCGGCCGACCTCCTCGCTGGACTGAACGTCGCCACGCAGCGCGCACCGGCCGACTACCCGCTGCACGCGGCGATGGGCCACGATCCGGTCGATCTCGACGCCCTCGCCGCACGCACCGGGCGCGACGCGCGAAGCCTGACCGCCGAACTGCTGGAGCTTGAACTGGCCCAAGATGTTGAGCGTCTGCCGGGTAACCGCTACCAAAGGTTGCGGTAAGCGCCGATCCGGCGTTTGCGTCGGCGCGACGAAGCGGCTAGAGTTTCACTCATCGATGTTCGATGTTCTCGTCTACCTCTACGAAAACTACGGTGCGCTGAATGCCTGCCCCGACGGCGACGCGCTGACCAGGAAACTCGCCGCCGCTGGATTCGACCAGGCGGAAATCAGCGACGCGATCGCTTGGCTGCAGGGGCTGCAGCGCGTGACCCAGGAGTCACAGGTCCTGCGCGAACCAGGCAGCAACGCATTCCGCGTCTTTGCCGGTTTTGAAACCAGCCGCCTCGGCGCCGAGGCGGTGCGCTTTCTGTCCTTTCTGGAGGCAAACGGGGAACTGAGCCCGTCCCAGCGCGAAATCGTGGTGGAACGCGCACTCGCAATCGACGAATCTCCGGTGCCGCTCGCGAGGCTGAAAGTGATCGTACTGATGGTGCTTTGGAGCCAGCAGGCCGATACCGATATTCTGTTGCTGGAAGAACTGCTCGACGACGGCGAAGACCGGCTGCTTCACTGACGACTGTCCAGACGACTTGCAGCCCACCCGGGCTGTGGTGTTAGTCTGAAAAAAGGGAAACCGCCATCCATGGCGGTTTCTATCTGGCGCAATTCCCATGAGCAAGACCCTGATCATTGCCGAAAAACCCTCGGTCGCCGCCGACATCGCGCGCGCGCTCGGTGGTTTCTCCAGGCAGCAGGACTTCTTCGAGTCCGACGAATACGTACTGTCCTCCGCCATCGGCCATCTGCTGCAGTTGTCCAATCCAGTCGAGGTCGCCCGGGGCAAGTGGAGCTTCGCGCACCTGCCGATGATTCCGCCGGCCTTCGAAGTCGCGCCGATCGACAAGAAGGCCGAAGCCCGGCTCAAGCTGCTGACGCGGTTGATCAAGCGCAAGGACGTCACGCAGCTCGTCAACGCCTGCGACGCCGGGCGGGAAGGCGAACTGATCTTTCGCTACATCGCGCAATTCGCGAAGGCCCGGCAGCCGATCAAGCGCCTGTGGCTGCAGTCGATGACGCCGGCCTCGATCCGTGAGGCGTTCGCCGGTCTGCGTTCCGACAGCGACATGCATCGACTCGAAGACGCGGCACGATCGCGCGCCGAGGCGGACTGGCTGGTCGGCATCAACGGCACGCGCGCGCTCACCGCCTTCAACAGCAAGGACGGCGGATTCTTCCTCACCACCGTCGGCCGCGTACAGACACCGACGCTGGCGCTGGTGGTCGAGCGCGAAGAGAAGATCCAGCAGTTCGAGCCGCGCGACTACTGGGAAGTGCGCGCGACCTTCGGCGCCAGGGCGGGCTCATACGATGGCCGTTGGTTCGACCCCGATTTCAAGAAGAAGGACGAAGAACCGGAAGGTCGGGCCGAGCGGTTGTGGGACAAGGCGCGTGCAGAGGCGATCGTCGCCGCATGCGCGGGCAAGACCGGCACGGTCAGCGAGGAAGCCAAGCCGACCACGCAGATTTCTCCGCTGCTCTTCGACTTGACCTCGTTGCAGCGCGAGGCGAACGGTCGCTTCGGTTTCTCCGCCAAGACCACGCTCTCCGTGGCGCAGGCGCTGTACGAGCGGCACAAGGTGCTGACTTACCCGCGCACTGATTCGCGTGCGCTGCCGGAGGACTACGTCAAGGTCGTGAAGAAGACCGTCGACGTGATTGCCGGTCAGCGCGCCTATGCACCGTTTGCCAAGGCAATCCTGAAGAACGACTGGGTGCAGCCGAACAAACGCATCTTTGACAACGCGAAGATCTCGGACCACTTCGCGATCATTCCGACGCTGCAGGAGCCGAAGCATCTCACCGAGGCCGAAGCGAAGATCTACGACCTCGTCGTCAAGCGGTTCCTGGCGATATTTCATCCCGCCGCCGAATATCTGGTGACCACGCGCATCACCACGGTCGGGACGCACCAGTTCAAGACCGAAGGCAAGGTGTTGGTCGAAGCCGGTTGGCTCGCGGTCTATGGCAAGGAAGCGCAGGAAGATCAGGCGACGCTGGTCAAGGTCGACGCCAACGAGCGCGTGCGCACCGAAGCGGTCGAGGCGGTCGCGCTGCAGACTCGTCCGCCGGCGCGCTTTACCGAAGCCACGCTGCTCTCAGCGATGGAAGGCGCCGGCAAATCGATCGACGACGAGGAGCTTCGCGCCGCCATGGCCGGCAAGGGACTGGGCACGCCGGCGACACGCGCCGCAACCATCGAGGGCCTGATCAACGAGCAGTACCTGGTGCGGGACGGACGCGAGCTGCATCCGACCGCAAAGGCGTTTCAGCTGCTGCGTGCGTTGCGCGGCTTCGGCGTCGACGACCTCGATGCGCCCGAGCTGACCGGCGAGTGGGAGTTCAAGCTCGCGCAGATGGAGCGCGGCAAGCTCAAGCGCGACGCGTTCATGAAGGAAATCGCGGCGATGACGAAGGACATCGTCGAGCGGATCCGCAAGGGCGCCGACAAGGGCGTGGTCCCGGGCGATTACGCCACGTTGAAGACCAGGTGTCCGAGCTGTGGCGGCACGGTCAAGGAGAACTATCGCCGCTTCGCCTGCACGAAGTGCGATTTTTCGATCAGCAAGCACCCCGGCAGCCGCTTCTTCGAGATCGCCGAGGTCGAGCAATTGCTGCGCGACCGGCAGATCGGACCGCTCACCGGCTTTCGCAGCAAGATCGGCCGCCCGTTTTCCGCGGTGCTGAAGATCACGCCCGAGTTCAAGCTCGAATTCGATTTCGGCAACGCGCCCGGCGGCGACGCGGGTGGCGAGCCGGTCAGCTTCGATGGGCTGACGCCGCTCGGGGCGTGTCCGAAGTGCGGAGCGCGCGTGTTCGAACAGCCGATGGCCTACTTGTGCGAAAAGTCGGCCGGCCCCGAGCGAACCTGCGACTTCCGTTCCGGCAAGGTGATCCTGCAACAGCCGATCGAAGTCGAACAGATGCGCAAGCTCCTGGCGGAAGGCAAGACCGACCCCCTGCGTGGTTTCGTCTCCAACCGCACGCGGCGCAAGTTTTCGGCGCAGCTGGTCAAGAAGCCCGATGGCACGATCGGCTTCGAGTTCGCGGCCCGTGCCGCGGCCAAGGTGGTCGCGAAGGTCGTCGCCGCAGAGCCCGCAGCGCGCCCCACGCGGGCGCGGGCGCAGGTGATCGCACCCGCGGCGGACGCGAAGAAAGCCGCGCGCAAGGCGGTCACGGTCAAGAAGCCGGCCAAACGCGCCGTCAAGTCGGCAAAGAGCCCGGCGCGGGCCGCCAAAGCAAGGAAGCGCTGACCGGCATGGCGCCTACACCATGCTTTGCAGCGCGTCAGTCGCCGCGAGCGATTGCAGCAGGGCCGCGTTAATCGACGCGAGCGGTGCGCCCGGAACGTCCGCGGCGACCGCCTCGGTCTGCGCCTCCAGCGAGCGTGCCAGCCGCAGATAGGGCGCCACCGCGCCATCGTTGTTGAGCACCGCATCGACAATGGAACGCGGCAGTTCGATTGCGCCAAACAGCTCTGCGGCAGCGACGCCGGTGATCCGATCAAGCAGTGAAAAGGCGCCGGCAGCAAAGCCATCCTCGCTGACACCGCGCGCGTCGAGCGCCAGCGCAAGGTTTTCGATGAAGAACCCGCGCGCGACGGCCGCGTAGATCTGCGGTAGGGCGCGACTGCCCTTCGATGCGATCACCAGCAGCAGGATCAGCCACTTCAGCAAGCGCTTGTAGCCGAGCAGCGTGATGGCCTGCGTCAACGAGCCGATCGACGCGCCGCGGCGAAATGCCGAACTGTTCGCCAGCGTGAGCAGCAGATAAGCGAGCACCGGTTCGCTCTTGAACGCGCGCTCGAGATCGATCGCGTCTGCCTCGGCTTGCAGCAGGCGAATGAGTTCCAGGACCGTCTTCTGAGCCGGCTGCAGGGCACCCGGCGCCTCGGGAACGGGTTCGTCGAGTGGCCAGCCGACGACCGCGTGCGCGCCGGAGCCGAATGCCTGTTCGGCCTCGGCCCGCGTCCGGTGATCGCGCGCGAGCCAACCTATCCCGGTCAGCACGCTCATCCGCAGCTGCACGTCCGCCAGAACGTATTGAAAGAGCCCCGCAGCACGCGCATCGACCGTCTGCCCCGCGCTCGCACGCAGCACGAGTCGAGTGCCGTGGCGTTGCACCTGGCGCAGCAGCTCGATCTGCGCCTCGCCGTCGAACGCATCGACGCCGACTTCGAGCAGCACGTTGCGCGGCGCGCTCCAGCCGAGCATCGACTGATCGAGGTCGAAGCCAATGGGTGCCAACGCAACGAGTCCGCGCGGAAAAGGCGCCAGGCCATCCGCGTCGAACCCCGAGACGACCGACGAAAGCACGCCGGGTAACGCGGCGGTCCCGTTCGCGGACGGCACACGCTGCAACACCAGGCGCACACCGATCGGCCGATGATCGCGCGCGACGATGGCGCTCCACGACGTGCGGATGGCGTGCAGCATGTCGGGCGCAGTAGCCTCGCCATTGCCTCGGCTTTCGGTGGCTTCAAACAAGTGCTCTCTCCAGCAAGATGGGCTAGTCCATCCGTACGAGTGCGGCCGCACACGGGTGCGATTGCGGTCCGTGGTCTAGTACTTACTCGGCACCTTCGGCGTCCTGCTTGAGGCTTTCGAGCCGCATCAATCAAACGAATTGGGCCGGAAATCCGGCCGATCAGACAGGCCGCGGCGGCGCCGGACCCCCATGAGACAATCGCCCCCCTCGATCCGGCTCGCCTCTGTGGCCCGTCGCCTCGCGCCGGCGCGCCGGGCGCTGCGCACCCAACGTCGATGCTGCTTTTCGCCTTCACGATCCTGCTCTCCGCGTTTCTGCTGTTCCTGGTGCAACCGATCGTTGCCAAGCAGATCCTGCCGTGGTTCGGCGGCACCTCCGCGGTCTGGACCACGTGCCTGGTGTTCTTTCAGGTACTGCTTCTGGCGGGCTATACCTATTCGCACCTGCTGACGCGTCGGTTCACGCTGCGCGCTCAGACCAACGTGCACATTGCGCTGCTGCTCGCGAGCCTCGCGTTCTTGCCGATCATTCCGCGCGAGTTCCTGAAGCCGGCCGGCGAGGAAGACGCGGCGGTGCGCATCATCGTGCTGCTCGCCGCCACGATCGGGTGGCCGTACTTTCTGCTGTCGACGACCGGTCCGTTGCTGCAGAAGTGGCTCGCGCATCGATTCCCCGAGAAGTCGGTGTATCGATTGTTCGCGCTGTCGAATTTCGGCTCGCTGGTCGGTCTGCTCGCATTCCCGTTCGCAATCGAACCATTCGCCACGTCGGCCACGCAGTCCTACGTCTGGAGCGCGGCGTATGCCCTGTTCGTAATCGCCTGTGTGGCGACCGCATGGCAGGCACGTTCGCGCGCGGCTGCGTCGATTGCGATCGACGCAGCGCCGGCGGCCGAAGTCGCCGCCGATCGACCCCCGCGCCCAGGCGACTATGTGTTGTGGCTCGCCATGGCGGCGCTGGGCTCGGTCATGCTGCTCGCCGCCACCAGCCACATGACCCAGAACATCGCGTCGGTGCCGTTCCTGTGGGTGCTGCCGCTGTCCCTGTATCTGCTGAGTTTCGTGGTCGCCTTCGAGGGACGTGGCGGGCGCGGCTGGTATGACCGGCGCTGGTGGCTGTTGCCGACGCTCGTCGTTCTGGTCGCGATGGCTTGGGGCCTGTCTGTCAGCCGCGGCGTGCTTGATGTGAGCGTCGCCATTCCTCTTTACAGCCTCGGCGTGTTCCTCGCCTGCGTGTTCTGCCATGGCGAACTGGCACATCAAAAGCCGGCACCGCGCTACCTGACCCAGTTCTATCTGATGCTGTCGCTCGGAGGCGCACTGGGCGGAATGTTCGTCGGGCTGGTCGCGCCTCGCATCTTTCCCGCCTACTACGAACTGCCCCTCGCTCTGTCCGCACTCGCTGCGCTGGCGCTCTGGCTGACCTGGAACGTGAAGTGGCTGATCGGCCCGGCGCTCGTCGCGTCGGTCGCGACCTCGTACTACGGATGGACTTACCGGGAGTTCCTGAAGGACGAGGTGCTGATCATGCAGCGGAATTTCTATGGCATGCAGCGCGTGAAGATCCAGGGCAGCGGCGATCAACAGGTGCGGCGCCTGCTGCACGGCGTGATCCTGCACGGCGAGCAGTTCATGACCGGCCCGAACAAGTTGGAACCCGGAACCTACTACGCGCGCACCTCCGGCGTCGGACTGGCGATCGCCGGCAAGCAGCAGCGCGGCCCGGTGCGGCTGGGCGTGGTCGGTCTCGGCGTCGGTACGCTCGCGGCGTACGGGCGCGCCGGCGACCTGGTGCGCTTCTACGAGCTCGACCCCGACGTGCTCGATCTGGCAAGGCGCCGTTTCTGGTATCTGGGTGCGTCGCCGGCCAGGATCGAGGTCGTGCTTGGCGACGCGCGCCTGTCGATGGAGCGCGAACTCAAGCAGAACCAGCCGCAACGATTCGACGTGCTGGCGATCGATGCGTTCTCCAGCGACGCGATCCCGGTGCATCTGATCACCCGGGAAGCGATCGAGGTCTATGCGCGCCAGATCGCTCCCGATGGCATCATCGCGGTTCATGTATCCAATCGCTTTCTCGATCTCAAACCGGTGCTCGCGAACATCGGCGTGGCGGCCGGCCTGGCGGTGCGAAACGTGGCCGATGCACCGTCAGACGAGAGCGGGGCGTCCGGCACCGACTGGGTGCTGATCGCGAAGGACGCCAGCGTGTTCGGACATCCGACGCTCGCCAAGAAGGTCAAGGCGATCGATCCTCGGCCCGAGTTTTCGTTGTGGACCGATCAGTTCAACAACCTGATCGATGTGCTGAAGAAGCGGCCGCTCGCAGAACTAAAGTCGCTGTTGTCGCTGGACTGAATTCGATGTTGAGCGGCGCGCTGCGCACAGCAATCGGCGAGGCGTTGCGCGGCGCAGGCGCGGCGCCCATGCGCGATTTCCGCGTCCTTGGCGGTGGTTCATTCGGCGCCACGTTTCGTATCGATACCGGCGGGGATCGATTCTTCCTCAAGCTCGGGGCGGCAACGCATCCCTTCGACGCGGAAGCCCAGGCACTCCGCGAGATCGCTGCCACCGACACGTTGCGCGTGCCCCGGCCGGTCGCGCACGGCGCGGTGGAAACGCACGGCTTCCTTCTGCTCGAATGGATCGACCTCGCCGCCGGCGGTGACTGGCACGGGGCCGGTGAACACCTTGGCGCGTTGCATTCGGTCGTATTCCCGACATCTGGCTGGCCGCGCGACAACACGATCGGCGCCAGCGCGCAGGCCAACGCCCCAAGCGCCACCTGGGCCGAATTCTGGCGCGAACGCAGGCTGCGGCCGCAGTTTCGGCTCGCTCGAGACAATGGCCTTGGCGCCCTCGCGGCGCTGGAAGCGCTCGCCTGCGGCACCAGCGATACCTTGCTCAGCGGCCATGCGCCCGCGGCCGCGCTGCTGCACGGAGACCTATGGCGCGGGAACCTCGCGTTCGACACCCGGGGAAGAGCGGTCGTGTTCGATCCCTCGACCTACCACGGTGACGCGGAGACGGACCTGGCGATGACGCGGCTGTTCGGCGGCTTCCCATCGGAGTTCTACGCGGCCTATGAATCGGTTCGTCCGCCTGGCCATGGTCGCACGTCGCGCCTGCCGTTGTATCAGCTTTATCACGTACTGAATCACGCCAACCTGTTCGGCGGCGGCTATGTCGCGCAGGCGCAGGCACTGATCGAATTGCTTGCGGCCGCGTGAGAGCAACACTTTGCGGCATACTTGCGCGCCCTTGCACAGCGTTCGCACCGAATGGCCACCGCAAAGAAGCTCAAACCGAAAGTCATCGTCAAGAATTCGCGCGTCCACGGGCGCGGCGTGTATGCCGGTCGTCGCATCAAGAAGGGCGAACGGATCATCGAGTACACCGGCGAAGTGATCACGTGGAAGGAGGCCGACCGCCGACCGCCGTCCGACCCCGATGACCCGCATCACACCTTCTTCTTCTCGCTCGACGACGGCAAGCACGTGATTGATGCCAATGTCGGCGGCAACGCCGCGCGCTGGATCAACCACTCCTGTGACCCGAACTGCGAGACCGACGAGGAAGAAGACCGCGTCTACATCGAGGCGCTGCGTGACATCCGCCCCGGTGAGGAATTGTTCTACGACTATTCGCTGATCATCGACGAGCGCATCACTCCGACGCTGAAGAAACAGTACCGCTGCCTCTGTGGCGCGAAGAACTGCCGCGGTACGATGCTGGCCCTGCGTAGTCGAAAGACCAAGGAGAACAGCAAATGAAGACCAATTCGTACACGATGTCGGTCGGCGTCTTCACAAAGATGCTGGCCAACCTGTCGGGCATTCTCGACAAGGCCGCAGCGTTCTGCGAGCAGCGCAAGGTGGACCCGACAGTGCTGCTGAACATGCGGCTGTTTCCCGACATGTTTCCACTGATACGCCAGGTGCAACTTGCGAGCGACTTCGCCAAGGGTGCAACGAGCCGTCTCGTCGGCCAGGAACCGCCGAAGTGGGAGGACAACGAGGCAAGCTTCGCAGAACTGAAGGCGCGCATCGCGCGCACGATCGAATTCGTCCAAGGCTTCAAGCCCGGGCAGTTCGATGGCAGCGATGAGCGCGACGTCACATTGACGATCCGTGGCGAAACGATCAAGGTCAAGGGCGCGCCTTACCTGGCGCACATGGCAACACCCAATTTCTACTTTCACGTCACGGCTGCCTACGCAATCCTGCGCGCCAACGGCGTCGAACTCGGCAAGCGCGATTTCATCGGACCGACCTGAAATCGACGCGCGGACGCGTGCCCATGCGCGTCCGGTTTGCCGCGGGTCAAACGCCGTTGAGCTCGCCTGCACGTCAGTCGCGCTAGGCTTCGAATGCTGCTGATGCGAGCCGCCATGGATCAACGCGTTCGACCCGAACCCTCAGCCGAGATCGCCGCGCAGTCGACGCGTTTCGTTGTTCCGGTGCACGGCATGACGTGCGCATCGTGCGTCGCGCACGTCGAGAGGGCGCTGAAGAAGGTGCCGGGCGTCAGTGCCGTCTCGGTGAATCTGGCAACCGAATCGGCGGCGGTCGAGACCGCCAAAGTCGATGCCGATGCGCTGCGCACGGCAATCGCCGACGCCGGCTATGAGGTGCCGACGCAATCGATCCGGCTCGCCATCGAGGGCATGACCTGCGCCAGTTGCGTGGCGCGAGTCGAAAAGGCGCTTGCCCAGGTTCCGGGTGTGCTGAACGCCAGCGTGAATCTCGCGTCGGAATCCGCCACGGTCGAACTCATCGGCGGCACGGCGACGCCGCGCGACCTGATGCGCGCGGTCGCCGAGGCCGGCTATGAAGCAAAACCGCCGCAGTCGCAGGCCGCGCCGGCGCGGCAGGACCGTCTCGCCGGGCTGAAGCGCGACGCGATCCTCGCGCTGCTGCTTGCCGCGCCACTGGCCGCGCCGATGCTGCTCGCGCCGATGAAGATCGACTTCGCGTTGCCGGCCGGGCTGCAATGGCTGCTCGCAACGCCGGTGCAGTTCTGGTGCGCACGCCGCTTCTACGTCGCCGCGTGGAAAGCGCTGCGCGCGCGCACCGGCAACATGGATCTGCTGGTTGCGCTCGGCACGTTGGCGGCCTACGGCCTGTCGCTTTATCTGTGGCTCGCTGCCGGGCGCACCGGCCACCTGTACTTCGAGGCCGCCGCCGCCGTCGTTGCGCTGGTGCTGCTCGGCCGCTGGCTGGAAGCGCGCGCCAAACGCCAGACCTCGGAAGCCATCCGCCTGCTCGGCGAACTGCGGTCCACCGACGCACGCGTGCTGCGCGACGGGCATGAACATACGCTTGCGCTGGATCAGATCCGGCTCGGCGACATCGTGATCACGCTGCCGGGCGAACGGATCGCCGTCGACGGGCTGGTGCGCGCGGGCAATACGGCAGTGGACGAATCGATGCTGACCGGCGAGGGTCTGCCGGTGGACAAGCAACCCGGCGACAAGGTGACCGGCGGTTCATTGAATACGACGGGCCGGCTCGAGGTCGAAACGACCGCGGTCGGCGCCGAAACCGTGCTCGCGCGGATCATTCGCCTGGTCGAAACCGCGCAGGCCGCCAAGGCGCCAATCCAGCGGCTGGTCGATCGAGTCGCTGCGGTGTTCGTACCGATCGTCCTGCTGATCGCCGTGGCGACCGTGATCGGCTGGGTGACTGCCGGCGCGACATTCGAAACATCACTGATTCATGCCGTCAGCGTGTTGGTGATCGCCTGCCCGTGCGCGCTCGGGCTGGCGACTCCGACCGCGATCATCGCCGGCACCGGTGTGGCGGCGCGCCATGGCATCCTGATCCGCGATGCCGAGGCGCTCGAGGCCGCACGCAACGTGCGCGTGGTTGCGTTCGACAAGACCGGCACGCTGACCGAGGGCCGTCCGCGCGTGGCCGCGGTGCTCGGGCACGACCTGCGCGACGGCCGCGAAGTCCTTGCGCTTGCCGCCGCGGTCAGTGAAGGCAGCACGCACCCGCTCGCGGCCGCAGTGCGGGACGCAGTCAAGGAGCAGCCTGACGTCGCGCGCGGCCGTGCATCCGGACATCAGACACTGCCGGGACGCGGCGCTTCGGCGCGATTGATCGACGACAAGGGTCACGCCACCGGCATTGAATTGCTGTTCGGCAACCGCCGCCTGATGGAAGAACTCGGCCTCGATATCGGCAGCGCCGGCGCGCGCGCACAGACGCTGGAGGCCGAAGGCCGCACCGTGTCCTGGCTTGCCGAACGCACACCGGACGGTGTGCATCTGCTCGGACTGGTTGCGTTCGGCGACGAGCCGAAACCCGGTGCGCGCGCAGCCGTGCAGCGCCTGAACCGGATGGGCATCGAAACGACGATGCTGTCCGGCGACAGCGAGGCCGCCGCCGCACACGTGGCGCGAGCGATCGACCTGGCACGCTTCGAGGCCGGTGTGCTGCCACAGCAGAAGAGCGCGCGTGTGCAGGCCATGAAGCAAGGCGGCCGCACGGTCGCGATGGTCGGCGACGGCATCAACGACGCGCCAGCGCTCGCCGCCGCGGACGTGGGGATCGCGATGGGATCCGGCACGGATGTCGCGATGGCGGCGGCCGGCATCACGCTGATGCGCAGCGATCCGCGACTGGTCGCCGACGCAATCGAGATCTCGCGCGCGACCGTGCGCAAGATTCGGCAGAACCTCTTCTGGGCATTTTTCTACAACGTGATCGGCATTCCGCTGGCCGCGTTCGGGCTCCTGTCGCCGGTGATCGCCGGCGCCGCGATGGCGCTCAGCAGCGTCAGCGTCGTGTCAAATGCACTGCTACTGAAACGCATGAAGTTTCGTTGACTTTCTCGTCCGCCGCTGCGCGCCACGCGCCCGCGGCGCCACCCTTGTCAGGCCCGCACCGCTCGGGCAGTGCTCAGCGGCGTCGGCGTCGCCTCATATGCACAGCGGCCAAGAACGCGTGAGAAATCGCTGACCGTCTCCCCGCTCGATGATCACCCAGGCGCGCCAGGCGAGGGCGACGACGGTCGGCACGCCCCGATCGGGCACGGTGGCGCGCCTGGCCATGACGGTCGCGCGTGCCGCGCTCTAGACTCGGCGCATGTTCGGATCCCGCGAGTTCTCCCGCTGGTGCTTTGTCGATGTCGAGACGACGGGCTCGAGTCCAGTACGTGAACGCGTCACTGAGGTCGGCGTGGTCACCGTCGATGCGCAAGGCGATCAACTGCGCGTGTCGGAGTGGTCATCTCTCGTCAATCCCGGCATGCCGATTCCGTCCGAAATCCAGTGGCTGACCGGCATCACCAACGAGATGGTTCGCAGGGCGCCGCGCTTTGCCGATCTGGCCGAGGCGCTGTTCGATCGTCTGCAGGATGCAGTGTTCGTCGCGCATAATGCCCGCTTTGACTACGGCTTCCTGAAGGCGGAGTTCGAACGTGCCGGCCTGCCGTGGAAAGCCGCCACGCTGTGCACGGTGCGGTTGTCGCGGCTGCTGTATCCCGATCGCGGCCCGCACACGCTCGATGCGATCGTCGCGCGCTTCGGCCTGGAAGGTGAGCAGCGCCATCGCGCGCTCGGCGATGCGCGCGTGCTGTGGCGCCTGCTGCAGAAGCTCTATGAGCGCCACGCGAAGAGCGAGATCGACGCCGCGATCGAACGTGTGCTGGCGCGGCCGAGCACGCCACCGGCGCTGCCGCCGCATGCGCTCGACGAGATACCGAATGCGCCCGGCGTCTATCTCTTCTTCGGCGCCAATGCGCATCCGATCTACATCGGCAAGAGCATCGATCTGCGCACGCGCGTGGCGAACCATTTCGCCAACGACCATGCGAGCGGCGCCGACCTGCGGTTGTCGCAGGAAGTCCAGCGCGTCGAATGGGAAGAAACCGCCGGCGAAATCGGCGCGCTGCTGCGCGAGTCGGAGCTGGTAAAGACGCGGCTGCCGGCGCACAACATCGCGCTGCGCCGGAAGTTGAACCAGGTGTTCTTCACGCTTGACGAGACCGGCCGGCCACGCTTCGTGAAGGCAGCCGACGTGCCGCTCGAGCGGATCCATGAACATTACGGACCGTTCGGGTCCCGCCCCGGCGCGCGGCGTTTCCTGACCGAGCTCGCACACGAACACGGCCTGTGCCTGAAGACGATGAAGCTCGAAGGCCGCGCGCGCCGGGCGGCGCCCGCTGCGCCCTGCTTCAGCCATCAGTTGAAGCGTTGTCTGGGCGCCTGCGTGGGTGTGGAGACGGCCGAAGCGCACGGTGCGCGTGCCGCGCAACTGCTCGCTGATCGGCGCGTCGCGCCCTGGCCGCATTCAGGCGCTGTTGCGATCGCGGAAAGAAACGAAGGCCGGTTGCGCGAGGACCTGCACGTGTTCGACCGCTGGTGCTGGCTCGGCAGCGTGAAATCGCACGACGCCGCGAGCGCGCTGGCACGCATCGCTCCGCGCAAATTCGAGCCCGCCACCTATCGCATCGCGCGCGAGGCGCTGGCGCGCGCTGCACGTGGCCGGCTCGCGCTGACCCCGCTTGCGTGAACGGTTCTCACGTTAGTTCAGTCACAACCTTGACTTCGCCCTGCAGCGTCCGATGCACTGGGCACTTGTCGGCGATCTCGAGCAGCTTCGCTCGTTGCGCGGCGCTGAGGTCGCCTTCAAGCGTCAGCCGGCGACGGATGAGGTCGATCCTGCCATCGCGCGTCTCGCAGTCGGCGCAGTCGGCCGCATGGATCTTGTCGTGCTCGATGTCGACACTGGCGCGCCCGAGCGGCAACTGCTTGTGCTCAGCGTACAGCCGCAGCGTCATCACCGTGCACGCACCCAGCGCGGCCTGCAGCAGTTGATAGGGCGTCAGCCCCGTGTCATCGCCGCCCACGCTCGCCGGCTCGTCAGCGTAGATCGTGTGCCCGGCGGTCGAGATCTGGGTGGTGAACCTGCCGAGCCGGCGCTCTGACACGCGCACCGTACCAGGCGGCACTGTCGAGGCCGGCGCCGCCGGCAGATAGCGGCTGACCCACGCGGCAAGCACCTGAGCGGCATAGCGCGCATCGTCGGCGCGCGTGAGCAGATGGTCTGCACTGTCGAGCGAGATGAAGCTCTTGGGGTGCTTGGCAGCGGTGTAAATCGCCTGCGCGTTGTCGATGGTGACCACGGCGTCGCCCGGCGCATGCATCACCAGCAGCGCGCGGCGCAGCGTGGCGATGCGCTCGGTCTGCTTCTGTCCGGCCAGATCGGCAAGGAACTCGCGTCGCAGCCTGAACGGCCGGCCCGCGAGCGTCACCTCGGCCACGCCCTCGCGCTCGATCAGTCCCACGCGCCCGGCGAACTGGTGCGTCACATGATCGGGCGCAAACGGCGCGTTGAGCGTCACCACCGCGCGCACCGCGGCAATGTCGCCCGCCGCCGCAAGGACGGCGGCGCCGCCAAGGGAGTGACCGATCAGAATCGTCGGCGCCTGGTATCGCGTCCGCAACCATTCGGCAGCGGCGCGCAGGTCGGCCACGTTGGACGAAAAATCCGTGTTCTCGAACTCCCCCTCGCTGCCGCCCAGCCCGGTGAAATCGAAGCGCAGAAGCGCGATGCCCTGTTCCACCAGTGTCCGGGCGATGTACGTCGGCGCCTTGCTGTCCTTCGAGCAGGTGAAGCAATGCGCGAAAAGGGCATAGGCACGCGGGGTCGTGTCGGGAGTATCGAGGCGGGCGGCGAGCGCGACGCCCGCGCTGCCGGGAAATGTGACCTTGATGGACGGCATCGCTCCTCCTGAACGGTCGTCTCGACGTAGTCGAGCACGCGCCGTTGCGCTTACGCTGCTTTCACGGCGTCGCGCCGGCGCTCGCCGACGCGCACGCCCGGCAATATTGGTTGCGCGTCCGCGCGGGGCACCATACCGTGCTCCCAGCGGTCCCGTGCTTCGCCGCTGCGCGCGGGCACGCGCAAGACTGTGGCCGCCGTGATGCCGACCTGCTGCAGCGCCTCACGCGCAGCCACACCGGCATCGTCCCGGCCGATCCCTGCGTCATTGAACACGTACGGCAGCGCGCGCACCGCACGGCCATCGCGCACAACGCTTGCGCCGCCGTGCGCACCCGTGACGACCGCGCAACCCGCATGCTGCGGCTCGACGGACGTCACCGAGTCCGGCAGGATCAGACCCGGAGCGCCGGCCGCGGACATCGTGTTACTGCTTGGGCGGCTTCTCCGCCGCGAGCGCGGCCTGTACCTTCGGACGTGCGGCGACGCGCGCCATGTAGTCAGCGATCTTCGGCCACTTGGCCAGATCGATGTCGACCCACCCCGTCCAGCTGAGCGCGGTGAACAGATACGCGTCGGCAACGGTGAACGCGCCACCCATCAGGTAGGGATGCGACCCGAGTGCTTGTTGGATGTAGTCGAAGCGGCGGCCGAGCAGTTCGCGCTGCCGTGCCTTTGCCTCGTCGGAACTGGCGGAGCTGAAGAGCGGCGAGAACGCCTTGTGCACCTCGGTCGAGATGAAGTTCAGCCACTCGACCAGGTGATAGCGCTCCATCGTGCCGGCGGGGGGTGCGAGGTGCTTCTCAGGCGCCTGGTCGGCAATCCACTGGACGATCGCCGGTCCTTCAGTCAGCACGCTGCCGTCCTCGAACTGCAGCGTCGGCACGTAGCCCTTGGGATTGACCTTGAGGAAATCCTTGTCCTTGCCGTACTTCTTCCCCTTGAGGTCGACCCGCTCCAGATCGAACGCCAATCCGGCCTCGCGCAAGGCGATGTGCGCCGACAGCGAACTGGCGCCGGGCGCGAAATACAGCTTCATGGGAGTCTCCTCGATCGATGAACCGAGGGAGGATAGCAACTTGCGGAAGCTGCTAGCCGTCGAGGGAGTCGACCGCTTTCCAGGCCACGGCGATCGCCTCGAGGATCAGCCAGGCCAAGGCGGCGAACATCAGTGCCCGCATCGCGGCCGTGCCGAGCGACAGGAACGAGTGCGCAGCGGGTCCGGACAGCCATTCGGCGGCGATGCCGGCGGGAAGGGCAAGCTTGAGCATGGTGGGAAAGGCGGCGTTCCACCGGGTTATCGGCACATTGCGTGGCCGACTTGAACGCATCTCAGCGCGTGCCGGCACGGCGCAGCGCGGCAGCGGGAATCGTCAGGTCGGGATGGAGTTCGCGCAGTTTCTTCAGCTCGGCATCGGCCTCGTCGTCGCGAGCCGCCTGGCGCAATTCAATGATGCGCGCGAGCCAGCGCTCAGGCGTCTCGGTCGTCTTTGCCCGCGACGGCATCGCCGGCACGGCCTCGCTCGTCACCGCCGCTGCCTCGGCGCGTTCGACCGCGGGCCTGGCGTCGCGCATCAGTGCGCCGCCGACGGCGGGCGATGCGGGGGGCGCGGCGTCTGCCGCGGGCGCGATCGCCGGCTGCGGCATCGCGGCAGCGATCTGTGCGTTGCGTCGCGCGCGTGGTTCCGGCTCCGGCCCTTGGCCCCCGGTGTCGGTAGCGGCGCTTGCCACCGGTGCCGCGGCCGCCGCCGGCTGATCGGCGCGCGCCGTCGCGGGCGCACTGCGGACGCGCCCGGGTTCACGCCGGGACGCACTGCGTTCGTCCGTGCCCGGCTCCTGACGCGCGAAGGCAATCGACTCCTTGCGCTCGACCGCGGCCAACTCCCCGGACGCGGCGGGTGCCGGCACGACGGCTGCGGCGGGCGCCGCCTTCAGTTTGCCCGCCGTTGACGCATCGGCGCTCGGCGCCTGGGATGACTCGGGCGCATTGCTTTCCGCGATCAGCGCAGCAGGCATCTCGCGTTCCGTGCGTTGCGCGATGATCACCGCAATCGTGCTGATCAACACGGTCGCCGCGGCGGCCAGCGGGAAGCGCCAGCGCCGCATGGGCAGCGAGCCGACCGCCGCGGGTTTCGCCTCGACCGCGCGCGCAGCGGCGGCGAGGATCGCGTTGCGCGCCGCGAGTCCCGGACGTTCGTCGAGGGCGTCATTCGCCGCGCGGTAGGCATTCGCGATGTCGCGTGCTTCGGTTTGCGAACGATTTGTCATCGCCAATCCTCCAGCGCCGCGCGCAGCTTTGCAAGCGCATAGCGCAAGCGGCTCTTTGCGGTTTCCATGCCCACTGCGGTGAGTCGAGCGATCTCGTCCAGCGTCAGTTCACCCTCCAGATGCAGCAACAGCGCCTCGCGCTGAGGCGCCGGCAGTTCTTCGACCGCGTCGATGAACGCCTGCGCCTGCGCGCGCGACATCGCCTGCACCTCCGGCTCGTTCGTACGCGCGGCGGCGATGCGATCGACCAGCGTGTCGCCCGGATCATCGGCCTCGGGATCATTGGCGGCATCGAGGCTGACATCGTTCCTCACCGCGCGCCAATGATCGATCAGCCGCGTGCGCGCAATGCCGTAGAGCCAGGTCGTGAATTTCGCCCGCGGCTCGTAGTTCGTCGCGTTGCGGACCACGGCGAGCCAGACCTCCTGCAGCAGGTCGTCGGCGCGCGCCGCATCGCCACCGAGCGAGCGCAGCAGAAAGCGATAGACCGGCCGTTCGTGGCGATCGAAGAGCCGTGCGAACGCGGCTGCGTCGCCGGCGCCGTAGTCGAGCATCAATTGCTCGTCGGTTTGAACCTCGCTCGGCGGGCGCTCGCGCATGCGCCCGATTATCGACGCCGCCGGCGGTGCCGCGATCTGCCCCATCGTCACTGCGGCGGATCGGGGACGAACCCCATGTTGCCGGGAAAGGGATTTCGGGTCGGCATGCGTGGCGCCGGGATCACGCCGAGCGCGATCAGATTGTCACGGCTGTCGTAGTGGATCGTGATCACCTCGTCCGGGGTCGGGCGGGCGCGCTCGAAATCCGTGTAAGAGACCCATGACCTTTCGCCCCGGCCGTGGCCCGTGCCGAGCCTGGTGGCGTCGCGCTGGCGCTCGTTGCTGTCGGCCAACGCGCCGGCCTGCGGCTTTGCTGCGGTCGCGGCGGCCGCGCCTTCCGCCGCCGCCCCGCGCGGCGCACTGCTCGACTCCTGCCGAGATACTTCCGCGGGCGCCGGCACGGGCCGGGGTGCTTCGCGAAACAGCGCCACGCCGATCACACCGACCTGCTCCGGCCGGCCGGTACGGGCGGCATACGAGTTGGCGAGCGCGGTGAACTCGAAAGCCGCCACGTGGTCCTGGGCCTTGCGCCAGCCGCGGATCTCCCAGTGCTGCCCCGACGCGAAGACATAGCCGTTCTGATCCCAGGCCGCCGACTCGCCCGTAACGGCGTTGATTCCGTCGACCGACGTCACCGCCAGCAGGCGGCCGCCGGTCAGGTTATGGACTGCGATCGCGTAGCGGCTGCCGGGCGAACCGGCCACATAACGGCGCCCGTCGTGGTGGTAGACGGGCAGCGTTTCCCCGGTGGAGCGGTCGACGATCTGTACCTCAGCCAGATTGCCGACCGTGTTCGCGTGTGCCCCGGATGTGGCACATCCGGCTAACCCCGCGACAATCGCGGTGGCCACCAAGCGTCGCCATAGCATTCTCAATCTCCCAAGTGGTCATGGGCTTTCTAACGAGCGGATTCCGAAAACCGGGTTAAGCGGGCCGAATTCAATGTCCCCTGATCAGCGCGCCCTCGTTCTGTTTTCCGGCGGGCAGGATTCGACCGTTTGCCTTGCATGGGCACTGGCGCGTTACAAGCACGTCGAAACGGTGGGCTTCGATTACGGCCAACGCCATGCGGTCGAGATGGCAGTCCGGCCCCAGGTGCTCCAGGCTCTGCGCACCGCATTTCCCGAGTGGAACGCGCGTCTTCAGCAGGATCACTTGATCACGATGACGGCGCTGTCGCAGATTTCGACCACCGTCCTCGCCGACAACGCACAGAAACGGCTGGCGGAAAAAAGCCTGCCGAAGACCTTCGTGCCGGGCCGCAATCTGCTCTTCTTCACGTATGCGGCTGCGATCGCGTACCGGCGCGACCTGCAGGTACTTGTTGGCGGCATGTGCGAACGGGGTTATTCGGATTATCCAGACAGCCGCGACGAGTTGTTAAAAGGCTTTCAAAAGACGCTTTCGCTCGGTATGGACCGATCGTTCACGATCGAAACACCGTTGATGTGGATCGACAAGGCGCAAACATGGCAGCTGGCGGAAGATCTCGGCGGCGCGAAGCTGGTCGAACTGATCCGCACCGACACACACAGCTGCTACATGGGCGTGCGCGACAAACTGCACGCCTGGGGGCGCGGCTGCGGCATCTGCCCGGCCTGCGCCCTGCGTGCAGCGGGGTGGGATAGCTGGCAAGCTGCGCGCAGCACGCCGGAAACCACCACGCCATGATCGAACTCGCGCCCCTGCTGAACCGCCACCGCTCCATCCGCCAGTACAAGCCCGACCCGATCGACCCCGCGCTCGTCGCGCAGGTATGCGCCGATGCGATTGCCGGCGGCTCATCATCGGGCAATCTCAACCCGGTCTCGCTCGTCCTCACACGCGATCCGGAACGCAAGCGCCGCCTGTACCAGTTGCATTTCGAGCAGCCCATGGTGTTGCAGGCGCCGCTCGTGATCACGTTCTGCGCCGACTGGTTTCGCACCCGCGAATGGTTGCGCCGGCACCGCGCACGCGACAACTTCAACAACCTGATCGGCTGGCACGTCGCCGCGTTCGACGCGATCATCGTCGCGCAAAACGTCTGTCTTGGCTTCGAAGCGCACGGCCTGGGCATCTGCTACATGGGCACCACGCTGCATTCAATGCCCGAGATTGCCGAGTTCCTGGCGCTGCCCGACACTTGCCTGCCGGTCACGACGATCGTGGTCGGCTACCCCGACGAAGATCCCGAGAAGCGCGATCGGCTGCCGCTCGCCGCGTTCCTGCACGAAGAGCGATACCGCCCGCGGACCGACGCCGAACTGGCCGCAGAATATGCCGTGCGCGAAAAGCGCGGCTGGCAGCGCTACATGGCTTCCCCCGGCACCAGGGCGAAGATGCAGGAGCTCGGCATCACATCGCTCGCCCAGTTCTACACAAGCAGGATCAAGTACGACCCGGACGTGTTTCGTGCGGACTCCGCGCGACTGCGCGCGCTGCTCGAGGCGAAGCACTTCCTGCCTTGAGCGACCGATGCGCTTCGCGCATCTGGTCCAGATCAAAGATCCGTTGATGCCGTTGCTGCCCCGGCTAACGCGTGCGCAGCTGTGGCGCGGCCGGGTGCTGCGCGCCGAACAGCCAACCCAGTTTGTGCTGGGGCTGTCGGGATCTTCAATCCACTCCCGGAACGATCGCACGGAAGACACGACGTTGACGCGCACGCTTGACTTCGGCACGTTCCGCGTGCACGAGCGCGTGGTCCTGACGCCGCCGCGCCAATCACTGACGACCACCGACGCCGGGCCCACGTGGCCCGCGAGCCGGCTGACAGTCACAATCGAGGAGCCGCAGCATGAGCGGGGCTTCCTGCGCTTCCTCTATGAATACGACGGCGCAGAAGCGCGCGATGCGTTGGCCGAGCGCGGCGAACTCCGCTGATCAGGAGGGGCGCCGCGACGAGAACGCTTCTCAGAACTGCCGATGGATCGCGTTGCGACGCGGGTGACACCGAGTGAATGGACCTGACGGCGCAGCCCGCGCCGTTGCCGCCACCCTGGCTCATCAGGTACTGATCTCGCCGAACGCCGCGGCCGAACCCTCGTCGCCGGTCGCGGCACGCGACAACGGGCGTTTGATGGTCGGCTCGTCGAACAAGGCTCATCCGCGGGCGCGGTGGCGCTGTCCGTTGTACGGAGAAACGCCACGTTCGGATTCAAGCGCGAGCTCGGCCGCATCCTGTGCCGTCGGGCGACCCGATCGCTGCTAGCATTTCTGCCCGATCCGGCGGTTGGACCTGCTGGAGCGCCCCGCCCAACCGCCAATAACAAGGACTCCCATGCCCGTCGATCGTTCGAAAGCATCGCGCCGCAGGCTGCTGATCGCCGCCTCCGCCGGACTCGCCACGCTGACGCCGCTCGCCGCGCTGGCACAGGCGAAGAAGGCGGAGGCGGCAAAGAAACTCAAGGTTGCCGCCATCTACACCGTGCCGGTCGAGCAGCAGTGGGTGAGCCGCATCCACAAGGCGCTGAACACGGCGGTGGCGCGCGGCGACATCGAGTATGTGTTCAGCGAAAGCGTCGCCAACGCGGACTATGAGCGCGTGATGCGCCAGTACGCGGAGCAGAAGAGCGACTTCATCGTCGGCGAGGCGTTCGCGGTCGAGGCCGCCGCGCGCAAGGTGGCGAAGGAATATCCGAAGATCGCGTTCCTGCTCGGCAGTTCCGGGAAGCCGCAGGAGCCGAACTTCGCGGTGTTCGACAACTTCATCCACGAGCCGAGCTACCTGACCGGCATGATCGCCGGCGGCATGACCAAGTCGAACAAGATCGGCATGGTCGGTGGCTATCCGATCCCCGAAGTGAACCGGCTGATGAACGCGTTCATGGCAGGCGCCAAGGAAGTGAACCCGAAGGTCGAGTTCATGGTCACCTTCATCAACTCGTGGTTCGATCCCCCGAAGGCGAAGGAAGCGGCGTTTGCGATGATCGACAAGGGCGCGGACATCATGTACGCAGAGCGCTTCGGCGTCAGCGACGCCGCCAAGGAGCGCAAGGTGCTGGCGATCGGCAACGTGATCAATACGCAGGCGAACTATCCGGACACCGTGGTCGCCAGTGCACTGTGGAACATGGAGCCCACCATCGACACGGCGTTGAAAGCCGTGAAAGAGGGCAAGTTCAAGCCCGAGGACTACGGCAAGTGGTCGTACATGGGCGTGAAGGGGTCGGAGCTCGCGCCGCTCGGCACGTTTGAGAAGAAAGTGCCGGCTGAACTCATCAAGCGGGTCAAGGACAGGGAAGCGGCAATCCTCGCCGGCAAGTTCACGGTGAAGATCGACGACGGGCAGCCGAAACCAACGACGAAGTGAGCGTCGTCTCCTGCCCCTTCAAAGACGGGGTCGGGTGGGGATGGGTTGCCCGCTTGCCTCTCACGACCGATCCCCAATCCAACCCTGCCCTTGAAGGGCAGGGTGAATAGCGAACACGGCTCAGCTTCGCGCCCAATGAGCGCCCCGGTTCTGCGCTTGTCCCTCATCACCAAGCGCTTCGGCACGCTGGTCGCCAACGACGCGATCTCCCTTACCCTCGCGCGCGGCGAGGTGCTCGCGCTGCTCGGTGAAAACGGCGCCGGCAAATCGACGCTGGTGTCGATCCTGTTTGGTCATTACCTGGCAGACGAGGGTTCGATCGAAGTGTTCGGTCAAGCGCTGGCGCCGGGCGATCCAGCCGCTGCACTCGCGGCGGGCATTGGCATGGTGCATCAGCATTTCACTCTTGCCGACAACCTGTCGGTGCTTGACAACGTGATGATCGGCACCGAGCCCATGTGGAAACCTGCTTCCGATCGAGGAGCCGCACGCCGGCGGCTGCTGGACCTGGCGCAGCGCTTCGGCCTCGCCGTGGATCCCGACGCGTCGGTGGCGCGGCTTGCGGTGGGAGAAAAACAGCGCGTCGAAATCCTCAAGGCCCTGTACCGGGGCGCGCGCCTCCTGATCCTCGACGAGCCGACCGCGGTGCTGACGCCGCAGGAAAGCGAGTCGTTGTTCGCAACGTTGAAACGCTTCGTCGCCGACGGCATGAGCGTGATCTTCATCAGCCACAAGCTCGACGAGGTCTTGGTGGCGGCCGACCGCATCGCGGTGTTGCGTGCCGGCCGGCTCGTCGCCGAGCGGGCCCGCGCGGCAACGAACAAGGCCGAGCTGGCTTACCTGATGGTCGGCCGCGAGATCGCGCCCCCGCCGAAGCGCTCGGCCCGCCAACGCGGACCGGCCGTTCTCGAATCGAGCAACGTCCAGCTGCGGGACGGCGGTCGTTCCCGTCTTGCCGCCGTGAGCCTTGCCGTGCACAGCGGCGAGATCGTCGCGATCGCCGGGGTGGCCGGCAACGGTCAGGGCGCCCTGGCCGAGCTGCTGTTCGGTGAGTCCACGCCCACCCAAGGCACGCTGAAACTGAACGGGGCTGCCTATCCGCGCACTCCGCGCGCAGCGGTCACGGCCGGCGTGGCGCGTGTGCCTGAAGACCGCCGTGCGCAGGGCAGTGTGGGCGACCTGTCTCTGTGGGAAAACACCGCGATCGAGCAACTGCGTTCGCCGCCGTTCGCGCGTTTCGGCTTGCTCAGGCGCGGCGCGATGCAGACGTTCGCGCGCACGCTCGTGACGCAGTTCGACGTGCGCGGCGCCACGCACGGCGACGCGCTCGACACGCCGGCGCGCTTGCTGTCTGGCGGCAACCTGCAGAAGCTGATCCTCGGCCGGGCGCTGTCGTCGCCGCGCGCGGGACCACGCCTGATCGTCGCCGATCAGCCAACCTGGGGACTGGACGTCGGCGCCGTCGCGGACATTCACGCGCGCCTGATCGCGGCGCGTGACGCTGGCGACGCCGTGCTGGTGATCTCCGAGGACCTGGACGAGATCTTCGCGCTCGCCGATCGCATCGCGGTGATCAATCACGGGCGCATCGTCGAGACGCGGGCCACGGCAGACTGGACGCTCGCCGAACTCGGGCTCGCGATGGCAGAGAAGCGCGCCGCATGATCCAGCTTGAAACGCGCGAGCAAACGTCGCGCGCCGCGGTGGTTGTCGCGCCGCTGACCGCGATCGCGTTCACGCTCGCCGTTTGCGGCCTGCTGGTGCTGTGGGCCGGCGCGCCGGTTGCGCGCAGCTTCGCAGCGCTGCTCGAAGGCGGCTTCGGCTCGCGCTTCGCGTTGACCGAAACCCTGACGCGCGCGACACCGTTGATTCTGACCGGCCTCGCAGCCGCCGTGGCGTTCCGCGCGCGGTTCTTCAATATCGGCGCCGAGGGGCAGCTGTATCTGGGCGCGCTCGCCGCCGTCGCGGTCGGTGGACTTCATGGCGGTGCGGGATTCGCATGGCCGCTGCCGCTGCTGTTCATCGCCATGATGGCCGCCGCGATGCTCGCCGGCGCAGCGTGGCTTGCCATCGCAGCGGTGCTGCGCACGCGCCTCGCCGTCGACGAGGTGGTCACCACGCTGCTGCTGAATTTCGTCGTGCTGCTGTTCGTCAGCTGGATGCTCGACGGACCGATGAAAGATCCAGCGGCGATGGGCTGGCCGCAGTCGGTTGCCCTGAATCCGGCGCTCGAACTGTCGAAGCTGATCGAACGTTCGCGCCTGCACAGCGGCTTGCCGACGGCCGTGGCTGCGGCGGCGCTGCTGTGGGCCATGCTGAAGTTCACCGCATTCGGCTTCGAGATGCGCGCGGTCGGCGCCAACCGCGAGGCGGCGCGTTTCGCCGGCATCCCCGTCAATATGACCGTGATCAAGACCGCGCTGATCTCCGGCGCGTTGGCGGGCCTCGCCGGCGCGGTCGAAGTTGCGGGCCGCACCAGCTATGTCACGCTCGACATGTCACCCGGCTACGGTTATGCCGGCATCGTGGTGGCGATGCTGGCGGCGCTCAATCCGCTCGGCGTGGTGTTGGCGGCGGTATTCATCGCCGGCATGTTCGTCGGCGCCGATTCGATGAGCCGTGCGGTGACGGTGCCGACCTACGTCGCCGATGTCATCGTCGCGGTGTCCTTGCTGGCGATGCTCGTCGCGGCGCAGCTCGTGCGTTATCGCGTGCGCTGGAGAACGTAATGTTTGCCGACCTGTGGCAGATCGTCGCCAGCGATGCGTTCTGGATCGCCACACTGCGCATCGGCACGCCCCTTATCTTTGGCGTGCTCGGCGTGCTGCTGTGCGAGCGGGCCGGCGTGCTGAACCTCGGTATCGAAGGGATCATGGTCGCCGGCGCCTTCGCGGGCTGGTTTGCCGTGTATCTGGGCGCAAGCCTCTGGACGGGTGTGGCCGTGGCCGCCTTGACCGGCGCGGCCTTCGGCCTGCTGCACGGGGTGCTCACCGTGCCGCTCGGCCTGTCGCAGCATGTGGCCGGGCTGGGCATCACGCTGGCGGCGACGAGCATTTCGTACTTTGCCTATCGCGTGAGCTTTCCCAAGCTGACCGAGCCGCCGCGCATTGCGCCATTTGCCGAACTCGACTTCCTCGACCCCGTGCCCGTGCTCGGTCCCATCCTCGGCGCGCAGACGGCGCTGACGATCCTGGCGCTGACGCTGGTGCCGCTGACTGGGTATGTGTTGTACCGCACGCCGCTCGGGCTGGCGATTCGCATGGTGGGAGAAAATCCGGCCGCAGCAGAAACCGCCGGCATCAGCGTGACGGCAACGCGCATCGGTGCGATCGCAGCCGGCAGCGCGCTGATGGGTGTGGCGGGCTCATTCCTGACACTCGCTGCGTTCAACGCATTCTTCTTCAACATGGTCAACGGCCGCGGCTGGATCTGCGTCGCGCTGGTGGTGTTTGCCTCCTGGCGCCCGGGCAAGGCCTTGCTCGGTGCGCTGCTGTTCGCCGCTTTCGACGCGGCGCAACTGCGCCTGCAACAGTCGAGCATCGGCACCGCGATCCCCTATCAATGGTGGCTGATGCTGCCTTACCTGCTCTCGATTGCCGCGCTGGTGCTGGTCGCGCGCAAGGCGGCCTATCCGCAGGCGCTGATGAAGCCCTATCGCCGCGGCGAGCGTTGATTTGGCTGCGGCGAGCAGTGACGCTTCAGATGAGAATCGGTGCTTCAACGAGGCAACCGAATTCGCGTGCGAAATCGACCGACACGCGCGCGTGCACCGCTCCCTGTTTGTCGAAAAAGCGCTGCGTGCCGGCGCGCGTGAACACGCCCTCGTGCCAGACGTTCGGGTGAATGTAGAGGCCGCGCGTGCCGTCGAACGAAAAGCAAACGAAGTCTTCCGGTTTCACGTCATCGCCGGGGCGCGCCAGCGGAACGTAGAAGGGCTTGCGCTCGAGCGGAAAGAAGAGCTGCCCGCCATCGGGGTGGTAGTTGGCGTGCCAAAGCAGCATGCGCGACGGCGCGTGTGCGTGATCGGTGCGCGCCTCGTCCGGCTCCGTGCCGTAGGCAAGCACATAGTGGCCGCCGACCGCCTCATTGCGCCCGTACAGAATGTCACCCTGCCAGCGACTTTCGAAGACGCCTTCCGTGGTGCCGGCCTGGTCTCCGGTGTCCTCGTCGACGACGCGCGTTCCTCGCGCTGGCCAGCGCACGATCTGGATCGCGACCTGCGCCGGATCGTCGACCAGTCGGCCGAACGCCTGCAATGATTCGTCGCTGGCGACGACAACCGGCATCGTCACGCGCCGCAGGCCGGCGGGCAGATTCGGATTGAGGAAATCGAAGATCGGCACGCGCGGACTTTGTCCTCAGGCCGGACCGAACATCCGCCGCAGCGCTTTCAGGTGCAAATCGGACTGCTGCCGCTCGCCCGCCATCTGTTTCGCCGTGCGCGCGGCGATGTGCTCCGGAATCAGCTTCAACGGCTGGCCCGTGCCCTGCGCCAGCACCTGATGCATGCAGGCGCGCTCGAGGTAGTAAAGGTCATCGAAGGCCCATGCCACGGTCGGACCGCGCACGATGACGCCGTGGTTGGCGAGAAAGAGCACGGTCGCGTCCGTCAGCCGGCCGGCGATGCGGTTCGCTTCCGCTTCGTCGAGCACGAGACCGTTGTATTCGTCCTCATACGCGACCGCGCGATGAAAGCGCAGCGCGTTCTGATGCGCCATCTCGAGCCGGCCCCCCTGCAGCATGGTGAGCGCGGTGGCAAACGGCATGTGCGTGTGCAATACGCAGGCGGCCTCCGGAATGCGGCGGTGAATCGCGCCATGGATGAAGAACGCGGTCGGCTCGACCTCGTGTTTGCCCTCGACCTTGCGGCCGGCGGCATCGATCACGACCAGGTCGTCCGGCGTGATCTCGCGCCAGTGCAGACCCTGCGGATTGATGAAGAAGCGCTCTGCCTGGCCAGGCACGGCCAGGGAGAAGTGGTTGCAGATGCCTTCGCCGAGCCCATAGTGACTGGCGGCGCGCAGCGCACAGGCCAGATCTTGGCGGGCGGTGCGGGCGGCGGCCTTCATGCCCGGATTATCGCCCGGTAGGTCCATCGCCCGACCGCGCCGCAGCCCGGCGCACAGACAGTATCCTGTAACCATGTACAGGGCATTTTTCCAGCTGCAGCACGATCCCTTTTCGATCGCGCCGGATCCGCGCTACCTTTTCATGAGCGAGCAGCACCGCGAGGCGCTCGCGCATCTGCTGTATGGCGTCGCGGGCGGCGGCGGTTTTGTGCTGCTCACCGGCGAGATCGGCGCCGGCAAGACGACCGTGTGCCGCTGCTTTCTCGAGCAGATCCCGCGTCGCAGCAACGTGGCATACATCTTCAACCCGAAGCAGACTGTCGAAGAACTCTTGAAGTCGGTCTGCGACGAGTTCCGCATCCCGTATCGGCACGATGGCCCGGGCGTGCCGACGGTGAAGGACTTTGTCGATGCGCTCAATGAGTTCCTTCTGCGCACCCATGCGGTCGGACAGAACAACGTGCTGATCATCGACGAGGCGCAGAACCTGTCGCTCGACGTGCTGGAACAGCTGCGCCTGCTCACCAACCTGGAAACCAACGAGCGCAAGCTGCTGCAGATCATCCTGATCGGCCAGCCCGAACTGCGCAGCATGCTGGCGCAGCCGAAGATGGAACAACTGGCGCAGCGGATCATCGCCCGCTTCCATCTGAAGGCGCTGTCGCGCGCGGACACCTTGCGCTACATCGATCATCGCCTGACCGTGGCCGGGCTGAGCGCCGAGTTGCCATTCTCCCGCTCCGCGCTGAAGCGCGTGCACGCGATCTCGCGCGGCGTGCCGCGGCGAATCAACCTGCTGTGTGACCGCGCCCTGCTGGGCGCCTATGCCCTGCGCAAGGCGCGCGTCGACCGCGGCGTCGTCGACAAGGCGGCGCGCGAGGTCTTCGTGACGACGGTCGCGGCGGTTGTCCCCCCGTCACCGCAGAAGCGCGTTGCGCTGGTCGGGATCGGCGTGCTAGCAAGTGCGTTGCTGGTCGGCGCGATCGCGCTCGCGCTCGATCCCGGTCTGCGCCAGAGGGCGCTCGGCAACGGCAACACGGTGAACCTGGCGCCGGAGCCCACGCCGACTCTGCAACGGTCGGCATCGCAATCAAACGCCCCGGCGGCAGGCTCTGCCGCGCCGGTCGAGTTGACCGCTGCCGATCTGGCGACGACGCCCCTGCCGGGCCATCGCGACGAGCCGAGCGCGTGGCGCGCACTTGCCACGCTGTGGAAACTTCCGACTGCGAATGGCGACCCGTGCGGCGCCGGGCCGGGCCAGTCGATCCAGTGCTTCAAGACCACGACAACGCTCACCTTGATCCGGCAACTCGACCGCCCCGGTTTTCTGACGCTTTACGATGAAGCCGATCGGCCGGTCTACGTGCTTCTCGCCGGCCTAAGCGATCACGGCGCGCACCTGCGGCTGGGCGAAGCGTCGTGGACCGTGACCGTGGCCTCGCTGGCGCGCCTGTGGCGCGGCGAGTTCGCAACTTTCTGGCGCCCTCCGCCGGGCTATGCCGGCACGCCGGTCGAAGCGGGCGCCGGCGCGGCCGCCGACTGGCTGGCGACGCGGCTGGCTCCCCTCACGGGAATCCCGGCAGCCGGGCGGCCGATGCGCGATTCGGATTTGAAGGCGATGATCGTGGCGTTTCAGACGGCGCAGGGGTTGAAGGCGGACGGGCTTGCCGGGCCGATGACGTTGATGCAAGTCAACCGCGCCTCCGGCATCGAAGAGCCGCGTCTCACCAGCGATCGCTGACCGGTCCGGGATCATGTCCTACATTCTCGAGGCCCTTCGACGCGCAGACGCGGAACGCGGGCGCGGCGAGATTCCCACGCTGCGCGCGCAGGCCGATCCACTCAATGTGGCCGCGGCCGAACCCACGCTCGTCACTCGGCCCTGGATCTGGATCGTCGCCGGCGGCGCCATCGGCGTGCTGGTGCCGATCGTTTCGTATCTGCTGATGAAGGAGGCGCCGCGGCCAGAAGAACGCGTACGCGCAACACCGACCGTCATCACGCGGCCTCAGGCACCGACGTCGCTGCCGCCCGCGCCGATGCCGGCCGCAAGCTCCGTCGCGCCGGCCGCGTCCGCAGCGGTTCCCGACAACACGGCGCCTGCGCCACCGGCACCATCGCCCGCCACGGCCAAGCCCGCGCGCAAGCAGCCGGCACCGAAAACCGCCTCCGCCACGCTCGCCCCTTCTGCGGACGGCGCAAGCGCCGCCGCGCCCGAGTCACGCGTACCGACGCTCTCCGAGTTGCCCGACGAAGTGCGCCGGGGGTTGCCCCCATTGGCGGTGTCCGGCAACATGTACTCCGACAAACCCGAAAACCGGATGGTGATCATCAATGGCCAGTTGTTCCGCGAGAACGACGCGCTGACGCCGGAGCTGACACTGGAGGAAATCCGGCGCAAGTCCGTGGTGCTGCGCCACCGGGGGCAGCGCTTCGAGGTCTCGAACTAGTCAGCCAGCTTTGCCACCGACATGGGCGGGAAGCAGGATGCAGCGAAGTGCGGGACGCGCTCGATTGCGCCGCGCTGGTTCGCCGCACGCGGACGCTCGCACCCCTGTGGCGTGACGCACCCACGGATGCAAGGACCGGCGCTCGCGCTCATGGCGACGGCATTCATGGCAACCGCGACCGCGCAGACGCCCGAGCGACGCAACTGGTTCAACGATCCGTTCGAGCAGGCGACGCATGGCCGGGCCGGCTGCCCCGTGCCGGAAGGACCGCTGCAGACCGAGGCGGAACAGAAGCGCGAGGCGCATTACCGGATCGAACGCGGTACCATGTGTTGGCTCGCCAAGAAGTGCGAGGAGCCGAACGCCTACCAGCGTGACCATGAGATCAATGCGGCGGCGGTCGCCGCCCTGCGCGCCGAGCCGCGGCTGCAGAATACGAGCCTGTGGACGACCACGCAGCGCAAGTTCGTCTTCGTGCAGGGTTGCGTGCACAGCCCGGCGCAGAGCCGGCTGATCGTCGACACCGTGAAGGCCGTGCCCCGCGTCGAACACGTCGTCGACGAACTGCTCGTCGGCACGCGCGGCAAAGCTCCCTATGCCGTCGCACCGTCGAACTGAGCCCGCCATGGCGCGGGCAACAACCATGAGACGTTCAGCGGCCGACTGGCGCACGTTGCCGCTCGCGCGCGTCGGCCTGACCCGGCGCGAACTTGCCACCCTGCGCATGCTGGACACGCCGGCAAAGATCCAGGCCTTCGTCAACCGGATCCCGATCAATCACGAACACGACGGCGAGACCGTGCTGTCGGTGCGCGAGGTTCTGCGCCAGCGGCGTGCCCACTGCATCGAGGGCGCGTTCGTCGCCGCCTGCGCGCTGTGGGCGCGTGGCGAGCCGCCACTGGTGCTGCACATGGACTGCGACATCAGCGACTACCCGCACGTGATCACGCTATTTCGCCGCGGCCACTGCTGGGGCGCGGTTTCGAAAACCAACGGGTCGCGGCTGCGCTTCCGGGACGCGGTGTATCGCAGCCTGCGCGAACTGGCGTTGTCGTATTTCCACGAATACACCAACAAGCGCGGCGAAAAGACCTTGCGCAGCTACACCGCTGCCTTCGACCTGCGCCGCATCGATCCGGCGCTCTGGGTCACGAATCGCGACTCCTGCTGGGAGGCGCACGATCGGCTCGAAGCGCTGCGCCACTATGCGCTGCTGTCGCGGACGCAGATACGGCATCTGGCACGCTGCGACCCCTTCGAGCGACGGGTCGGCCGCTTCGTGCAATACCCACCGCCGAAGAACAAGGCGCGCCGCACCCAGAGGTGACGTTTACTCGTCGGCGACCTGCGGATGCGGCTTCAGTTCCAGCGGGCCAGCGTTGATCGACACGAAGTGCCGCGCGCGCGGCGGCGAATCGCACAACGCACGCACGCGTTCCTGCAGACGGCGAAACTGCACGCCCTGGCGGTCATGCTGGCGCAGATGTTCGAGCCAGCTCTCGATCTGGAACGCTTCGATCGCCAGGCTGCGGCTGCGGATGTCGAAGCTGCATTCCCACGCAAATGCGCCGTCGCGCCGGCGCAGCCGGCCGAGCTCGCGCATCTCGGCGATGAATTGATCGCGTGCGTCCGGCCGTACGTCGTATTCGATCGTCACCATGACCGGTCCGGCGTCGTTTGGTACATCGTCAGCGTAGTGCGGCGCCGGTCCCTCGCCGGTTTCGCCGCTGTCGGCGCTTTCGGCCATGCCGATCCGGCCGCGCGCAAACCAAGGGGCCGCCATCAGCAGTCCAATGGCTGCCGCCGCCAGCGCGGCCTGCACCGAGGCATTCGAAGCGATCGTGCCCCAGACTGCGCCGCCCAGTGCGATCGCGCCGTTGAGCGTCATGAAATAGATCGAGAGACCGCGCGCCTTCACCCATGAGGGCGCGACGTGCTGCGCTGTGCTCTGCAAGCTCGAGAGTGTCGTGATCCAGGCCGCGCCGGCGAGCGGCATCGCCAGCAGCATCCAGGCGAACCGGTGCGTCACCGCAGGCGCCGCGAGGGCGACCGCGAACAGCACCGCGGATGCCGCGATCAACTGGTCATGCGTGAAGCGGCTGCGCAGGCGCGGCAGAGCGAGCGCCATCGCCACCGCGCCAACGCCGATCGCAGTCAGCAAGAACGCGTAGCCGTTGGCGCTGCTGTAGGTCGATCCCTTGGCCACCACCGGCAGCAGCGAGAAGACCGCAGCAGCCGGCGCCGAGAACACCGCGCAGCGTACGAGCAACGCACGAAACGCCGGCTCCTCCATCGCGTAGCGCACGCCGGCGCGAATCGCGGCGACGAAACCCTCCGGCGGAAGGCGAGGCACCGGCCGCTTGCGTTGCCAGCGCAGCAGCACCACGAGGACGCCGACGTACGACAGCGCATTCAGCGCGAATGCCACCGACGGATGCGAGATCGACAGGATCAGGCCACCGACCGCGGGGCCGATCGAGCGCGAGATGTTGAACGAGAGGGAACCGAGCGCCACCGCTGCAGCGAGCTGCGGACGCGGCACGATGTCGGCCACGGTTGCGCCCCACGCCGGAATCGTCAACGCCCACTGCACGCCAAGCAAGAAGGTCAGAAACAGCAACGTCGGCGCGCTCAGCACACTGAAGGCCGTGACCAGCGCGAGCGCGCCGGCGATCAGCGCCCCCGCCAGCTGCGTGCCGATGAGGATCGTCCTGCGATCGGCAATGTCGGCCAGCGCGCCCGCGGCAATGGCAAGAAAGAATGACGGCGCCGTGATGGCCACCTGCACCAGCGCCACCATCAGCGGCGAGGTGGTGAGGTTGGTCATTTCCCATCCGGCGGCGACGTTCTGCAGCCAGGTGCCGACGTTGGACCCGAGACTCGCGAGCCACAACCCGCGAAACAGCGGCGCGGCCAGTGGCGTCCAGGGCCCGTGTGCGGAGGAGGCCGGTGCGGCGTGCGACATGCGTGTCCTGCCGTCGCTCAGTCGATGATCACCGGTCTTGCGCTTTCGCGCCGGCGCTGTAGTGTGGCGCCAACTCGTCGAGGTTGTCGAGCAGCATCTTCTCGTACTCGGACCGGTAGTAAGCGACGGCCTGGTCAACCGTTTGCTCGGGCTTGTCTTCGCGCGTCAGCCACGCGAAGGCGTTGAATCGTGCGGCGGAATACATCATCACCGCGCAGATCCATGCGCGCGCATGCCGATCCGTGTACTTGTTGCCGAGCTGCACGAACGCGTCAGCGGCGTCAAGGAAATCGCGCGGAATACCATGCCGTGTCTCGGCCATCTCTGACTCCCGTAGAAGGTCCGCTAGATTAGCGTCTCCTGCCGCTTCCGACCGCCGCCATGCTCGACCTGATCGTTCGCAACGCCAACCTGCCCGACGGCCGCGCCGGCGTCGACATCGCCGTGCGCGGCGCCGAGATCGTCGAGGTCGCACCCGCCATCGCGACGCCGGCCGCGCAGACGATCGACGCCGCCGGGCAACTGGTGACGCCGCCGTTCGTCGATGCGCATTTCCACTTGGATGCGACTCTGAGCCACGGCATGCCACGCGTGAACGCCAGCGGCACGCTGCTCGAAGGCATCGCGCTGTGGGGCGAACTGAAGCCGCAGCTGACGCAGGACGCGATCGTCGAGCGGGCATTGGCCTACTGCGACTGGGCGGTGGCGAAGGGACTGCTGGCGATCCGCGCGCACGTCGACACCTGTGATCCGCGTCTGCTGGCGGTCGAGGCGCTGCTCCACGTCAGGCAGCGCGTGAAGCCTTATCTCGACCTGCAACTGGTCGCGTTTCCGCAGGATGGCGTGCTGCGGCCACCGAATGGCATCGACAACCTGCGCCGCGCGCTCGACATGGGAGTAGATATCGTCGGGGGCATTCCGCACTTCGAACGCACGATGGCCGAAGGTGCGGCGAGCGTGAAGCTGCTGTGCGAAGAAGCCGCACACCGCGGCCTGCGGGTCGACATGCATTGCGACGAAACCGACGACCCGATGTCGCGCCACATCGAGACGCTGGCATACGAGACACAACGGCTCGGCCTGCAGGGGCGCGTCAACGGCTCGCACCTGACGTCGATGCATTCGATGGACAACTACTACGTGAGCAAGCTGATCCCGCTGATGGCCGAGGCGCGCGTCAGTGCGGTGGCCAATCCGTTGATCAACATCACGATCCAGGGCCGCCACGACACGTACCCGAAGCGGCGCGGCATGACGCGCGTGCCGGAACTGCTCGCCGCCGGGATCGACGTTGCCTTCGGACACGACTGCGTGATGGATCCGTGGTATTCGCTGGGATCGGCAGACATGCTCGAGGTGGCGCACATGGGGCTGCACGTGGCGCAGATGACGGGAGTCGAGGCGATGGAGCAATGCTTCGCTGCCGTAACGAGCGCACCGGCGAAGATCCTCGGACTCGAAGGCTATGGCATCGCGCCCGGAGGCATCGCCGATTTCGTGCTGCTGCAGGCGCGCGATCCAGTTGAAGCGATCCGCCTGCGCGCCGCCCGGCTCGCCGTGGTTCGGCGCGGCCGCGTGATCGCGCGCACGCCCGCGGCGGTCGCGACGCTCGATCTGCCGGGCCGCCCTCAGACGACGAGCTTCGTGCGCTGATGTCGCGATGGTTCGCTGTCTTGGGCGCGCTGAGCGCTTTCATCGCCGTGGCTGGCGGCGCGTTTGGCGCGCATGCGTTAAAGGCCAGCCTGAGACCCGAACTGCTCGCGATCCTTGAAACGGCGGCGCGTTATCAGATGTTTCATGCGTTGGCGCTGCTGGCAGTGGCGTGGGCGTGCACGCGCTGGCCGGGCCGGGCGACGCTGGCGAGCGGTTGGTGCTTTGTCGCCGGCACGCTGATCTTCTGCGGCAGCCTGTATGCGCTCGCGTTGACGGGAGTGCGCGCGCTCGGAGCGATCACGCCGCTGGGTGGTGTGCTGTTCCTCGCTGGCTGGCTGCTGCTTGCCTGGGTTGCGTGGCGGGCACCCCGATATGACCGCTGAGCGCTGTGCGCGTTTCAGCCTCATGCGGATCGGAACGCGCCGCCGCGGGATATTTGCGCCCTGGTGTGCGCTTCCAGGCGGGACGCTAGACTGACAGCGAAGGAGACCCACAATGGCCGCATCCGGCGAGATCGAAAACATGGCGGTGTTCTGCGACTTCGAGAACGTCGCGCTCGGCGTGCAGGATGCCAAGTACGAGAAGTTCGACATCAAGGTCGTACTCGAGAAGCTGCTGGTCAAGGGCAGCATCGTGGTGAAGAAGGCGTACTGCGACTGGGCGCGCTACAAGGAATTCAAGGCGCCGATGCACGAGGCGGCGTTCGAACTTATCGAGATTCCGCACGTGCGCCAGAGCGGCAAGAACTCGGCCGATATCCGCATGGTGGTCGATGCCCTCGATCTCTGCTACACCAAGGCGCATGTCGACACCTTCGTGATCGTCAGCGGCGACTCGGACTTTTCGCCGCTGGTGTCCAAGCTGCGCGAGAACAACAAGACCGTGATCGGCGTCGGCGTCAAGGCATCGACCTCCGACCTGCTGATCAAGAACTGCGACGAGTTCATCTTCTACGACGATCTGGTGCGCGCCACCGAAACGCGGCGCAAGAGCGCCGCGAAGAAATCGGAACAAAGGAAAGCCGAGCCCAAGTCGGCCGAGCGCAGGAAACACGAGAAGCACGGCGAGTCCGTCAATGAAGCCGCCGACGAGACGGTCGCGCGCCGTCGCCAGGACGCGATCGATCTGGTCCTCGAAACGGTGGAGGAGCTGGTCGAGGCGCGCGGCAGCGACGAACGCATCTTTGCCTCGATGGTCAAGCAGGCGCTGAAGCGACGCCGGCCCGAGTTCAACGAGAGCTACCACGGCTACAAGGGCTTCGCCGCGCTGCTCGATGATGCCGCCGCGCGCGGGCTTCTGACCGTCACACGCGACGACAAGACCGGGCAGCATCTCGTGCGCCTGCCCGCCGCCGCGCGCTGACCGCCGACTCCCGACTGCGAGCCGCCGACTCAATGCGCCAGGATCCCCGCTTTCCGAGTCTGTTCATCGTCGATCACCCGCTGATTCAGCACAAGCTCACGCACATGCGCGACCGCGATACCTCGTCGCGCACGTTTCGCGACCTCCTGCGCGAGATCACGCTGCTGATGGGCTATGAAGTGACACGCCATCTGCCGCTCACGACACGCCATATCGAAACACCCCTCACCGCGATGGACGCGCCGGTGATCGCGGGGCGCAAGCTCGCGATCGTGCCGGTCCTGCGCGCCGGGCTCGGGATGGTCGATGCGCTGCTGGAACTGGTGCCATCGGCGCGCGTCGGGCACATCGGCCTGTACCGCGACGAGCAAAAGCGTCCGGTCGAGTACTACGTCCGGCTGCCCGCCACCGAGGGGCGCACGTTCATCATCTGCGATCCGATGATCGGCACCGGCAATTCGGCCGTGCACGCGGTGGACGTACTCAAGAATCGTGGCGTGCCGGCCGCCAACCTGCACTTCCTTGCGCTGGTGGCTGCGCCGGAGGGAGTGGCGACCTATCAGCAGCGCCATCCCGACGTGCCGATGTACGTTGCTGCGCTCGACGACTATCTGAACGATCACGCCTACATCGTTCCCGGGCTGGGCGACGCCGGTGATCGGCTGTTTGGCACCAAGTAGCGACACGCCGCGCGCGGCCGCACGACGGTCGCAGGCGCGATCGGCTCGGGCACGCGCTCGTTGTCGACGGTGGCGCTAAAGGGCGGGCGCGCCGGCGCGCGGCCATCTCAGCCAAGCAGCTGGCCGATGCGGCCTCGTCCTGGCGCGCAACGCAGACCTTGTGCCCGATCCGGCGGTCGTGGCTGAGCCAGACCCCCTGGCGGGCCGCAAACCGCGGTTTGTCGCTCCCCCGGCGACGCAGCCCCCAGCTGTGCGTACCGGGCGCTCAACGCCTGCCGGGCGAGGTCCGCGCGCCGATCTGTTGCCGTGCCCGCCGGCGCGACCGTGCGCGGCGGGGCCGCAGGAAAGCGGCGTCTAGCGCCGGTGCGCCATGCGGCGCGATCAGGGCCGCGGCCGGCATCCGGCCGGCGGCAGTATTTGCACGACGACGGGCACGCGACATGTTCGACCTCCGGGCGTTGGCACGATGCTCGGTGCGAAAAGCGCTGCCGCGCCTATCGACTCGTTCGGTCGTTATGGCAGGGTCGCGCCGCTTCGGTATCGTCGCAGACCATGACCACCGACGGCCGACAGCGCTGGACCGCCTACGTGCTGCTGGCGGCATCGATGACGCTGGTCGGCTCCTACGTTGCGTTGTCCAAGCCGCTCGTCGCTGCCATTCCCGTCTTTGCCCTGGCCTTCCTGCGCTTTGGCATCGCCGCGGCGGCCATGCTGCCGTGGTCGCTGCCGCGCAAGCGCGAGGCGCCACTGAGCCGCCGCGAGCATTGGCTCTTCTTCCTGATGTCTTTCCTCGGCAATTTCCTGTTCTCGATCTGCATGCTGAGCGGCATCGCGCTGACGACGGCAACGGCCGCGGGCGTGATCATGGCCACCTTGCCGGCGGTGGTTGCCTTTGCCTCATGGCTGTTGCTGCGCGAGCACCTGACGCCGCGCGCGTTGCTGGCCATTGCGCTGGCAATCGGCGGCATCGCCCTGCTGCAGCTTGCGCGCGGCGACGACGCCACGCGCGGCGCGACGCTGCTCGGCAATGCCCTGATCTTCGGCGCGGTGATCTGCGAGGCGAGCTACGTGATCATCGGCAAACGGCTCGCCGGGACCCGTGCGCCGCTGCGTATCTCGGCGCTCATCAACCTGTGGGGGCTCGTGCTGATCGCGCCGCTCGGGTTGTGGCAGCTGGCGCGCTTCGACCTCGCCTCGGTGTCGGGCGCGCTGTGGTCGCTGCTCGTCTTCTACTCGCTCGCCGCGAGCCTTTTTGCGGTGTGGCTGTGGATGGCCGGGCTCAAGCATGTGCCAGCGAATCACGCCGGCGTGTTCACCATCGCGCTGCCGATCGCCGCGACCGCCGTCGGCGTGGTTATTCTCGGCGAGCAGTTCACGCTGCTGCACGCGGGTGCGCTCGCACTGGCGGCAACGGGGGTGGTGCTGATCGCCACTGCGCGTTGCGCGCCTGCCGCCTGAGCAGGTTATTTCTGCCCGCCAGCTGCGGGGGCCGGCGCTTCCAGCTGCCGGCGCAGCAATTCGCTCAGATCGGCATCGCTCGGCGTCGGTTGATTCGCCGGCGCCGACGCGATCGGTTCGGGACCCGGCCCGCTCAAGCGTGGGAACACAAGTACCAGTGCCAGTACCGCCAGCTGCGCCAGCAGGAAAGGCATGCAGGCGCGGGCATAGGCATGCAATTCCAACGCGTGACCGGCATGCGCGAGGCGGTTGCGCACCATCATCACCGCATAGCCGAACGGCGGCAAAAGAAAGCTCGACTGCAGGATTAGCATCGTCAGCACGGCGACCCAGGTTGCATCGGGCACGCGCAGCAGCAGCGGAGGCATCACCACCGGAATCACAACGAAGATCATTTCGAATGCGTCGAGCACGAACGCGCACAGCGCGATCGTGCCCAGCACGGTGGCGAGCACTGTGAATGGCCCGCCACCGAGCGCGCCGATGGCGTCGGCGACCCAGCGGTCGGTTTCGAAGGCACGCAGCACCAGCGTGAAAACCGTGGCACCAACCAGCAACGCAAACAGCGCACCCGTGACCGCCAGCGTGTCGCGCAGGATCGCGCGCAGCCGCGCAGGCGTCAACAACCGCGCGCCAAGTGCGTACAGCAGCAGCGCCACGCCGCCGGCAGCCGCTGCCTCGACCGCGTACAGATAGCCCAGCGTCACGGCGCCAAGCAAGCCGCTGATCAGCAACAGCGTTGCCGCAGCCGTGATCCACTCGCTCGCCCGCGGCGCTGCCGGCACCTCGGCCGCGCCACGCGAGCGATTCATCCGCCAGGCGACCCACGCACACAGCAGCGCGACGACGAGCGCCGGCAGCAGTGCGCCGCGAAACATGTCCTGCTCGTTGATGATGCGCACCGCCGCGTGCGTCGCATTCAGCGCTTCGGTGTGCGCGCGCATCATCGCGTCGCCGAGCAGGATCAGCACCAGCGAGGGCGGGATGACCACGCCCAGTGTGCTGGCCACCGCCACGAGCGCAGCGCTGTGCGCCGTCGGGACGCCGGCCTGCACGAGCCGAGGGTGCAGCAGATGCGAGAACATCGACACGCCGGCGCCTACTGATCCATTCATGGGCGCCAGCAGCCCGCCCAAGGCCAGCCCGGCGAGCGGTGCGCCGGCCCCCGTGCGCGCAAGCGCGCGCCGGGCGACGCCAAACAGCGCCTGCGCCAGCGGCAGCCGATTGAGCAGCGCGCCCATGAAGACGTACAGTGGCAGGGCCTGCAGAAGATCGCTCTCGAGCAGCGACAGCAGTCGCGACGGCAGCGCCGTGAAGAGCGCCGCCGGCACCACACCGGCTGCGACACCGATTGCCGCAGCGACCATCGCGACTGCGTTCAAAAGGATCCATGCGGGCAGCCCGGTGGCGACCATCAGCACGGCGGCCACAAGCAGCATCCACAGCCCAGCGGTCGCCATCAATTCAACCTTGCCGCAGCGGGCCGCAGGCCGACCAACAACGCCTGCAGCGCCACCAGCGTCGCCAGCAGGATCAGCGCGAGCTTGATCAGGTAGTAGCCGGGATTCAGCGTTTCCCCAAACGCTTCGAGCGCGACGAGCGCGCGCCACGCCATCGGTGTCCCGGTCCAGATCACGTAAACCGACCAGGGCAGCAGCACCAGCATCGCGCCGGCACGCTCCAGATGCGCGCGCCAAGCCGCCGGGAGGCGGTGCGCGAGTACATCAGCGGCGAGGTGCGTTCGCGCGCGCGTGGCCGCGGTGATCGCGACGCTCACGTAAAGAGCGAACAGGATCTGCGCCGCATCGTTGGCCTCGCGCGAGTACGCGTGCACGAGGTCGCGCAACGGCCATTGCAGAAAAAGCAGCAGCGACAGAGGCAGCACGAGCCACATGGCGGCGGCGTCGATCGCATCGACAAGCCGGTCGAGCCAAACGGCGGAGGCGGGTGAAGAATCCGGGCGCGGCGATTCAGACATGGCGACCTGCTGACGATGTGGCACGCTAACACCGTGCCGGTTGGCGTCGCAATGCGCCACCCGGTGACGTGTCCAATCGCCCCATGGCCAGACCGATCGGACGCTCAAACGGACCGCAAAGAAGGAGACCCGATGAACAGGTTCGACCACCGCGGCGCGCTGCAACCTGCCGCCGTCATGATGGTGGGCGCCGCGGCCGGTTGTGCCACGCCTGGCGTCGCCAGCAACGCACCGAAGACGCCGTTCACCGTTGCCGATACGTACATTCCAATCTTTGGCACCGACCGGACGTTCCCGGTGCGGCGCATCTACTGCATTGGCCGCAACTACGCGGCGCACGCGCGCGAGATGGGGTCGGACCCGAATCGCGAGCCGCCATTTCTTTTCCAGAAGCCGACCGATGCGATCCAGAACGCCGTGCCCGGAACCGTGCCTGATCATCCGTACCCGACATTGACAAGGAACTACCACTACGAGGTCGAACTGGTCGCGACACTGCACAGGGGCGGCAAGAACATCGCCGTCGAGCACGCGCTCGCGCATCTCTATGGGTACGCGGTGGGCCTCGACATGACGCGCCGCGACCTGCAGCGCGCGATGGGCGACGAAAAGAAACCGTGGGAAATCGGCAAGAGCTTCGACATGTCGGCGCCGATCGGTGCGCTGCACCTTGCCTCGGGCATCGGGCACTTCACCAAAGGCGCGATCTGGCTCAAGGTCAACGGCCGGACTAAGCAGGACTCGGATCTCGCCAACATGATCCGGAGCGTGGCCGAGCAGGTGAGCCGGCTGTCGCAGGCGTTCGTGCTGCAGCCGGGCGACCTCATCTATTCCGGCACGCCGGAAGACGTCGGCCCGGTGATCAGGGGCGACGTGATCGAATGCCACATCGACGGCCTACCGAATCTGAGCGTGAAGATCGTCTGAGGCACGAGTGCAGGTCTATCCGCGCGGCCGCCGGCGCACGCGCAGGTCCGAGGGGGCGGGCGCATTTCTTCACCATCCGCGCTGCGGCACGTTGATCGCCGTGGCAAATCGCCCGAGCCGTCCTGAACTCACCCTGCGCACACGCGCCGCCTGGCGCCGCTGGCTCAAGAAAGGCCATGCGAAGAGCCGCGGAGTCTGGTTCGTGCACTTCAGATGATCAAGCGGCGAAACCGGCGCCGGCTCCGACGCTTGGGCGGAAGAAGCGCTGCGCTTTGGATGAATCGAAAGCACGATCCACAAGCTCGACAATGTCCGCTCCAGACACCTAATCGCGCCGCCACCGCCCACGCCAACGGGTCGGAACCGAGCAAGCGGCGCATGGAGCAACCGATCGCGGCCAGGTTCGCCGGACCTGCCGGCCAGTCGGTGTATCGCCATGATCTGGCACCGAAGGCCAAGGTGGGCAAGGACCTGCCCGTCGCGATGCCGGGTCTCTTTGCCCCGGCGTTGCGGAAGAACCCCGCCGCCCGCGTGACGTCCGAGTCGCTTGTCCGCACGTACGAGCGCCACGACATCGACTGGCTGGCGCGTGCGCGGCGCGATCAGCCGCGCGTTCCTCGCCTTGCAGAGGCGATGCCACTGCGGGCGCAGGGCAGGAAACTGCCACTCAAGTGAATCCGGCGGATTTCGCGCGTCGCGGGTCCAGAACGCCTTCGCAGGTGGCGCGCTCCGGCGCATTGGCCGGCAGCTTGCCGCACACGGCGTTCAGTTGCGCGCGCAGCCGCGCCAGTACCGCGTCCTGCTTGCCGTCCTTGTTCCACTCGGAGAGCTTGGTTCCGATGCGGTCGAGCGAACTGCGATTGCGCTCGTAGAACGTCTCCGGTTTCGCTTCGATATCGGCGATCACGCTCTTGACCGCGCGCTCGATGCGCTCGGCGTCCTGCGGTGCGAGGTCGATCAACGCGCGAACATAGCTGGATCCCCACTGCAAGCGCGTGGCGGGCCCCTGCGCTGCGGCATACGCCTGTTCGTACCAGGCGAGGGCAGCCATGTTGTCGCCGCGCTTGCGCGCATTCGACGCCAAACCAAGCATCAGGTAGTACGGCGTGGCCGATCGCTTGAGTTCCGCCTGCAGCAGCGCGTCGGATTCTGCAACGGCGTCGGCATCGGCCAGCAGCGCGGCGCAGGACGTGACGATCGCCTCGCGTTCGTATTTGTCGGTCACGTCGCGCAACGCGCGCAGCACGACCCCGCGCACCTCTGTGTGCAGTGCAACTGGCAACGCGCCGTCGGGTTGATCGAGGCGTGCCAAGGCGACGCGCCCGCCAGCGGCAGCGAGACGGTCGAGGCGCGCAAGACCGGCGTCCTCGGTGAACTGCGCAAGGCGCCGGTCCCATGCGCGCTGCAGTTGCGTCCGCGACGGGGTGTCGGCGGCAGTCAGGTAACCGACGACGTCCTGCGCACCATAGGTCAACTCGTCGAAGTTCGCGCTCGCCTGTGCCGCATCGCCTAGCCCCTTCTCGATGCGCGCCAGCGCCACGCGCTTGTCGATGCCTGAGCGGTCCTCGTCCTTCGCATCCGCTGCGATCGATGCGGCCTTGAGCGTGAACCGTACCGAGGCATCCGGCGCGCTGCGGCTGCTGGCCTGCGCGAGCCTCCACAGCAGCGGCGCGAGTTCTTCCTGGGGAACCAGCGCCTGGTGGTCCGTCTCCCACGAGTAGAACGCGAGCAGGCGCCAGTCGTTGGCGGCGAGCGGCGCGCCCTTCTGCGCCGCTGTCAGCAACGCCTTGACCGGCCGGCCCGCGTTCATGCCGAGGGCAAGCACCTGCATGTAGCGCGGTCCGTCGACTTCGCCCGGCAGCCGCGTGAGTTCGGTGCCGTCGGAGCGAAACAGGATCATCGTCGGGTACGCGCTGACCTTGAAGCGGGCCGCGATCTTCTGCGCGTTCGGTGCATCGCCGTCGAGGTAGACCGGCACGAAGAAGCGCGCGCGCTCGACGAAATCTTGCCGCGGGAAGATCGTCGCCTTGACCTGGTTGCATGGCGGGCACCACACCGCACCCCAGTACAGGAAAAGCGGCTTGTTCTCGCGCCGGGCCTGCGCGAACGCGGCATCGACATCGCCGCGGTGCCAGGCGATCTCGCGCATCGTCGCCGCATGCGCATGCGCCGGCACCACGGTCAGAAGCAGCAGCAGGAACCGACGGAGCGCCATGTGGCGCGCAGTCTAGAGCCTATCTCAAGACCCCCGGTGGTCACGGCGGGATCGCCTTGGGCACAGAGCTAGGCTGGCCCGCCGGCGTTGAGTTGCGGTGCCAACGGCGGTGCGATCGCCGCGTCGATCAGGGGCAGCACCAAGCCGTGCGCATCGACACGCGCGCCGATCTTCGCCAGCAGCAGAAATGAGCCGACCAGTTTGCGGTGCAGAAACATGGTTTCGGGCGGCGGTGCGCGCAACAGCGCGCGGCGCACGCCGAGATCGAAGCCGAGCGCACTCGCGCGGGCCGGAAGATCGGAGGCGGCAAAGTCGTACGGTCCGGGCCGGCGCAGCGGTTCGCACACCAGCCGGATCACGTCGACCGCCGCGCGAACGCGCTCCGGCGAGTCTTCGGGCGTGACGTAGCCGATCGCCACCGCATAGCGCGCGACTGTTTCAAGCTCATCGTCGATCACCGCCCGCGTGATGCGAGCATAGTTGGCGACGAACTGCGCGCTGAAGGTCTGCGTGGCGCCGAAGTCGAGCAGTACGACGCGGCCGCCTGGCTGCACCAGGTAGTTGGCGAAATTGGGGTCGGTCTGCATCACACGGAACGCGAACAACTCGCGGAACATCAGCCGCTCCAGCAGCGCACCCACGGCATCACGGCGCGACTGCGGCACATCCGCGGCCGCCAGCGCGTCCAGCGGCGCGCCCTCGACGAAGTCCATTGCCATGACCCGCGCGGTCGTGAAGTCATGGTGCACGCGCGGCACGACCAGCAAGGGTTCGTCCGCGACCAGCTGTGCGTAGTGCTCAAGAAAGCCGGCCTCGGCAAGGTAATCGGCCTCCTGCAGCAGCTGCCGCTTGGCCTCGGCGACGATGCCGGTGACATCGACATCGAACGGCAACAGATTGAAGAGCTTCAGAAGCGCAGCGACATTGTCGACGTCGCTGGCGATCGAGCGTGCCACACCGGGGTACTGAATCTTCAAGGCCAGTTCGCGTCCATCGCGGCTGCGCGCCCGATGTACCTGGCCGATCGACGCGGCCGCGATCGGCTCCCAGTCGAAACGCGCGAAGCGCCGCTCCCAACCGCGGCCGTACTCGCGTCCCAGCACCCGTCGCAACTGCTCCGGCGGCATGGGCGCGGCTTCTGCGCGCAGCACCGCAAGCGCGCGCGAAAACTCCGGCGGCAACGTGTCAGCACCGTGCAGCGACAGCAACTGCCCGAGCTTCATCGCTGCGCCGCGCAGATGCGCCAAGCGCTCGGCGAGCCGCCGCGCGTTGGCCCCCGACAGCATGGCCGGACCTGAGGCCGGAGTCTGCCGGGCGAGTCGGCGCAGCCCCTCCAGTGCTCCGCCGACCGCGAGTTCGCCCGCGGCCAGCCCGAGTCGCGCGAGCCGCGCGAGCCGGCTCTGCGGAACGGGTGCCGCCTTGCGTCTCAACGCAGTTTCCGTTCGCGCTCGGCGGCGTTGCGCCGCTGCGCGAATTCGATGAACCACGCCAGGCTCGAGGGGTTCGCCATCGCATCGGCATGCACGACCTTCTCCGCCGGTTGTCCGAGCAGGAGCTTCTTCACGGGCAACTCCATCTTCTTGCCCGACAGCGTGCGCGGCACTTCGGCGATCGCAATGATCTCGTCCGGCACATGGCGCGCCGACAACGCCGCGCGGATGCGCGCGACGATGCGCGCTTTCAGTTCTTCGTTCAGCTCGACGCCCGGGCGCAGCGCAACAAAGAGCGGCAGGTACGAAGGGCGGCCGAGGTACTCGAGATCGACCACCAGCGAGTCGGTCACCTCGGGAATCGCCTCGACCGCCCGGTACAACTCGGCCGTGCCCATGCGGATGCCGTGGCGGTTGATGGTCGCATCGGAGCGGCCGTAGATCACCGCGCCGATCGCCTCGGGTCGAGGCACGAGACGCAGCCAGTCGCCGTGACGCCACACACCAGGCCAGGGCTCGAAGTAGCTTTCGCGATAGCGACGGCCCTCGGGGTCGTTCCAGAAACACAGCGGCAGCGACGGAAACGGCGCGGTACACACCAGTTCACCGACCTGATCGATCACTGGCCTGCCATCATCGTCGAAAGCCTCGACCTTCAGGCCGAGCGCGCGACACTGCATTTCGCCTTCGTACACCGGCAGCGTCGGCAGGCCGGTCAGGAAGGCTCCCGCGAGATCGGTGCCGCCCGCGATCGATGCAAGCCAGACTTCCTGCTTCACATGCCGGTAGATCCAGCGATAGGCCTCTGCGGGTAGCGGCGAGCCGGTCGAACCGATGCTGCGCAGGCGCGACAGATCGGCGCTTTGCGCGGGTTCGATGCCCGCCTTCATGCAGTTGGCGTAGAACGCCGCGCCGGCACCGAAGAATGTGACGCGCTCGTCGGCAACGAATCTCCACAGCGTCCGCAGGTCCGGCCAGCCCGGATTGCCGTCGTAAAGGCACGTCGTTGCGCCGACCAGCAGCGCGCTCACCTGCACATTCCACATGATCCAGCCGGTGCTTGTGTACCACTGGAAGCGATCATCCGTCTGCACGTCGCGATGCAGGCCGATGCCCTTCAAGGCCTCGAGCAGGATGCCGCCGTGACCGTGCACGATCGCCTTCGGCACGCCGGTGGTTCCGGACGAGTAGACGATCCACAGGGGATGGTCGAAGCCGACCTGCTCGGTACGCAGCGGCGCGGAGCGCGCGGTCAGGTCGTCCCATGCCAGCGCGCCGGGAAATCGCGCCGCATCGACCTTATCGTTCAGCACGGGCACGAGCACCGTGTGGGTAAGCGATGCGAGTTCGGCGCGCAGTTGCGTGACGACGTCGCCGCGATCGAAGGGCTTGCCACCGTAGCGATAGCCATCGCACGCGATCAGCACCTTCGGCTCGATCTGGCGGAAGCGATCCAGCACCGCCACCGGTCCCATGTCGGGCGAGCAGACGGACCAGACGGCACCGACGCCGGCCACCGCGAGAAAGGCCACGATCGTCTGCGGAACATTGGGCAGATACGCAACGACCCGATCCCCCGGTACGACACCAAGCGAACGCAGTGACGCGGCAAGCGCTCCGATTTGTCGCTCGAGCTCGCGCCAGCCCAATTCGCTGCGCCCCCCGAGCTCGTTGCGGCAGACGATCGCGCGGCGATCGTCGTTCACGTGGCGCAGCACCTGGTCGACCAGGTTCAGCCGCGCGCCCGGGCACCAGACCGCGCCGGGCATGCGCGCATCCGCCAGCACGCGGGTGTACGGCTGCGAGGCGCGAACATCGAAAAACTCCCAGACCGCGCTCCAGAAACCTTCGAGGTCCGTGGTCGACCACCGCCACAGCGACTCATAGTCGGCAAAGCTCAAGCCGCGTTCGCGCACGAGCCAGGCGCGAAACGCGGTGATGCGCGCGCGCGCAAGGCGCTCAGCTGAGGGCTGCCAGAGCGGCTGCAACATGCCGGACATCGTAGCTCGCTCCGGTATCGTGGCCCCATGACGCTCGCCACCCTGCTCGACGCCGAACTCGCCTACGGCGACCAGCCGCTGCTCGATTGCGCGCAACTCACCGTGCTCGAAGGCGAACGGATCGGGCTGATCGGCCGCAACGGCACCGGCAAGAGTTCATTGCTCAATGTGCTCGCCGGCCGGGTACAGCTCGATGCCGGGCTGCTGAAGACGCGCGCCGGCCTGCGCGTGGTGCTGGTCGAGCAGGAGCCGTTGCTGCCGCACGCCGCGACGCTGCACGACGCACTGCTGCTGCGCGGACATATTCCGTCGCTGCACGACGAGCGCGAACGCTGGCGTGTCGAGGCCCGGCTGAGCGAGTTCCTGCATCGCCTCGAGGTCGATGGCATGCGGTCTGCCGATGGTGCTTCCGGCGGTGAACGCAAGCGCGCGGCACTCGCGCTCGCCTTTGCGCTGCAACCGGACCTGCTGCTGCTGGACGAACCGACCAACCACCTCGATATCGACGGCATCGAACGGCTGGAGGAACTCGTCATCAAGCGCGACGCATCGATCGTGATCACGCATGACCGGCGCTTTCTCGATCGCGTCGCCACGCGCATTGTCGAGCTGGACCGCGGCGCACTGCGCGGCTACCCAGGTAACTACACGGCGTTCGAGGCGCGCAAGCGCGACGATCTCGCGGCCGAAGACACCGCACGGCGCAGATTCGACAAATTCTGGTCGCAGGAAGAGGCCTGGATCCGCAAGGGCGTCGAAGCGCGCCGCACGCGCAACGCCGGCCGCGTCAGCCGGCTCGAGCATCTGCGCCTGGAACGCGCCGCCCGCCGCGCGCGGATCGGCAACGTCAAGCTGCAACTCGAGGCCGGCGCCCGCAGCGGGCGGCTCGTTGCCGAGCTCAAGGGCGTATGCAAATCCTTCGGCGAGCGGGTGATCGTGCGTGAACTCGATCTGCGCGTGATGCGCGGTGACCGGCTTGCGCTGATCGGACCCAACGGCGCCGGCAAGTCGACACTGATCCGCTTGCTCCTCGGCCAGCTGGCACCGGAGCGCGGCAGCGTGCGGCTGGGGACGAATCTGCAGGTCGCGTACTTCGATCAGATGCGCGCAGCGCTCGATCCGGACAAGACCGTCGCCGAGACGATTGCGCCGGGTAGCGACTGGGTCGAGGTCGGCGGTGGACGAAGGCACGTGATGACCTACCTCGCCGACTTTCTTTTTCCGCCCCGGCGCGCGAATGCGCCGGTGCAGACGCTGTCGGGCGGCGAGCGCAATCGCCTGCTGCTCGCGCGGCTGTTTGCGCGGCCGGCAAATCTGCTCGTCCTCGATGAACCAACCAACGATCTCGACATCGAGTCGCTCGAACTGCTCGAGCACACCTTGCAGGACTATGCCGGCACGCTGTTGCTGGTGTCGCATGACCGCGCATTCCTCGACAGCATCGCCACTCAATCGCTCGTCGCCGAAGGCGATGGGCGCTGGCGCGAATACGTCGGCGGCTACTCGGATTGGGTCGCGCAGCGCCCCGCCGTTGCGGTCGAGGTCAGCGCGCCCAAGGCGGCGCCGCTCGCGCGCCGGACGGGGCGCGTCAAGCTTTCGTTCAAGGAGCAACGCGAGCTCGAAGCACTGCCAGCCGAGATCGAGTCGCTGGAGCGTGAGCAGATCGAACTGCAGGCGCGGATGAGTGCGCCCGACTATCACAGGAACGGTCCGCAGCAGATGAGGCAGGACGCAGCGCGTCATGATGCGATCGAAACGGCCTTGATGGGCAAGCTCGAACGGTGGTCGGCGCTGGAGGAAAAGGCGAAGGCGGCGATCGGCGCGTCCGCCTAGGAGTCTGGGCGGCAGAATGGAAATCGGTGACAACGGGATTGCGGAGCGAGCGTTAAGTCTCGATTCCGAGCACCTACCGCCCCTACGAACCCG